>Ga0207429_10227_pt1 | contig 8827 bp, 7 predicted proteins | sample YelNats1bottle13_FD_187545 | JGI IMG/M metagenome (GOLD analysis project Ga0207429, IMG submission 187545) | Hot spring thermophilic microbial communities from Obsidian Pool, Yellowstone National Park, USA - site 1 bottle 13 (SPAdes) (version 2) | ecosystem: Environmental > Aquatic > Thermal springs... | reverse complement strand
TGAGGGCTTTGGACTACCTCCTTTAGAAGCCTTGGCATGTGGTGCAAAAGTTATAGCTTCAAAGTGTGCGTCTTTGCCAGAGGTTTTAGGTGAGCATGCGATTTACATAGATGTATCTAAATCTGCTGAGGAAAATGCTTTTGAGGTGGTTGAAAAACTCACCAAACTAAAACCTGAGTTTGAAGTTATTAGTCAATATATTTCCAAATATAATTGGCAGGATTTGAGCAGAAAAATATTCGACTTTATATTTTCGTAACTTATTAGAAAATATTCTTGTTTAATGAATACAGAAGGTGAGGATATTGCAAAGATTAACAAAAGAATTATGGCAAGAAAGCAAAATAAAAAGGGTGTTTAGTGCAGCAGGTATTATATTATACGTATTTTATATATTAACAGGTAATTTTTCAAGGATAATAAAATTACCATTTTTTCCTCGGTCAATATCTTTGGTGGAGGTTAGTATATTAGGATTTGTTGGCATATTTTTTATCTATGGATTGACTCTTCTGAGAGAAGATAAAAAATTACTTAAGAAAGTGAGCTTGAATGATTTTGTTCCAGTCGAAGTATTGCTAAGTTTAATGTTGCTTTCTATATTGGTAAATTACATAATTTATAAGTTCAATATATTACCATTACTTTACTATCTGAGATTTTTTTCTTTGGTATATTTTACATTCTTAATTTATTTGTTTTTTAATTTACAAAAAAATATTAGTAAAATAGAGTTGTTTTATGCTCGGATTGGGCTACTACTCTGTCTAATTGGTTGGGTTATCTACTTTATCCAGCCAGACACAGAAAAATTAAATAAATTCTTTGAGCAAAAGGGAATCTATCTCAATCTTGATCCTCATAAGTTCAGATTAATTGGCAATATTTTTGATCCTAATTTTTTTGGGAATATATTAGTTACGTTTATTAGCATCACAATGATAAGTTTTCTCAGGCAGAGTTTGCAAGACAAAAAAAGTTTCATACAAAGAGTCATTTTATTAATTTTTTTCAACGTTACGTTATTAAAGACTATGTCTCGAAGTTCGATTTTAGGTTTATTTTTGGTGGTGGTTTTTAATACTGCTTTAATAGGGAGTTGGAGTTTTGCTAGGAAGAAGACTGAAATTTTTAAAAAGCTTATATTAGTAGATAGTATTTTGCTATTTACGACGTTATTGGATAGAGATTTTTACAAGATCTTTGAACGAATAAAAAATATACCAATAGATAATTCTGCTCAAGCGCGAGTGCAAAGCTGGATTAACGCTAAACATTATATTGGTATGAGTCTAATTAAATTATTAATAGGAGACGGTTACGGCTTTCTGAATATAAAATATGACTTGCAATTTATTGGTTTTGATTCTTCTTTTTTAAATTTAATTTTATACTGTGGCTTACTAGGAACTGTTTTTTTCTTGTTGTGGCTGTTTAGAGAGATTTATAGGGTGTATCAAAACATAAAAAATGAGGAATTGGATATTAGATTACACTTTGCAAATTTTTGCTCTCTACTGCTCACATACTTTATAATAAGCTGGTTTAATAATCTTCTGTTTTATCAATTTTGGTTGGTATTATTCTTGCCGTATTACTATTTCATAACAGATTATGGGAGAAAGGGATAGAAATGAATATTGGTGTAGATGCGAGACCCTTGGGGAAGATTAAAACGGGAATTGGATTTTACCTTTATAACTTGCTGAAGGTATTACCTGAAAAATGTAGTGATATCAAATTTTTTCTTTTTTCTGATAGAGAGATATGTTTAGACTTTAATTACCCAAATGTAATGACTGTTATTGAGAGTGATTATAAACTTCTCAAAGGAACTCTGTGGTATATGCGAAGAATAGATTATTTGATAAAAAAGTATAATATCGATGTATTTTGGGGTACCCAAAATATTTTGCCGTTTATAAGGAACAAAAATGTAAAAAAAGTTTTGACAGTGCACGATTTAGTATATTATAGATATCCCCAAACTATGGAAAAATTAAATTATTTGATAAATAGAGTGTTTATACCTCCTTCAATCAAGAGTGCTGATAAAATTATTGCTGTTTCAAATTCAACAAAAGAGGATATATTACAGTATTTTAAAGTGAATCCTAAAAAAATTTGTGTTATTTATAATGCTGTAATTATTCCTGAAACAGATAATATTTGTGAAAGAGAGTATTTATCAAAATTTAATCTTGATGAACACAAATATATCTTATATGTAGGTACAATAGAACCTCGAAAAAATATAGGTGTTTTACTTAAAATATGCGAAGAGATTTATAATGAAACCGGGATGCCGACTGTTTTGGCAGGGAAAATTGGTTGGGAAAGCAAAGAAGTTGTTCAAAGCATTGAAAAATATTCTAAGACTGGATGTCTTAAATATTTGAAGTATGTAAGTGACCAAGAAAAGACTCTTCTAATGAAGAATTGTTTTCTTTTTGTATTTCCTTCTTTTTACGAAGGTTTTGGCTTGCCTGTTGTTGAAGCACTTAAAAACGGGGCACTAGTACTTGTATCTGATACATCTTCTTTAAAGGAACTAGTAAACATAGACGAACTTAGATTTGACCCTTTAGATTACAAACAACTCAAAGAAAAGATAATTTATTTTTATGCTAATAAAAAGGCTTTTATTGAATACAGGAGAAAGTGTAATGAATTGTCATTAAAATTTGATAATGCTCAACTTATAGAGAAATATGTTAAATTGTTTTACGATTTGAAGGATGGTGCGAAATAGTGAAAGTATTATTCATTCCTCCACCTTTAGCTTTTCAGAATATGGGTGGAGGAGAAATTCAGATGTTAAAAACAAAAAAGTATCTTGAAAAGTTATTCAAATTGGAAATAGCAATATTTGATGTTGTAAATACAAAACTTACTGATTATGACACAATTCATTTTTTTAGCTCAGAATACATTCTTTTTCCTCTTGTGAATGCAGCTAAGAGTTTGAAAAAGACAAACGGTATAATGTCAAGGGGGTTTTTAAAAAAATTTTTTAGATAATTAGGATGGAAAAGGCAATAGAATACCGAGCCGCTCAGCATGGAAAAATTTAACTGGCAGCTTGTTTAGAGAAGATTATTAAACTAAAAATTTGGGATTAACTAAGTATTGTAAACGTCACCTCTTTCTTCATAGATTTGACCTTTGCTGAGCATGGCAAAGATCAAAGGAATCAAACGTCTTGCGGTGAGGACGAGGGCACGTTTATGCTGATGTTTGGTAACCTCTGAGAACTTCTTGTTGTAGAAAGCTTTGTAGCGTACTGTGTGCTACAGCCCACAGTTAGCAGCTTCAACAAGATAGTATTCTGAGAATATTGGTTGCCACACTTAGCTAATGAGACATCTTGGGCATTGAAGTTGCCTGATTGATATTGAGTCCAGACCAAGCCGGAGTATTTAGCTAAAGCAGCTTCATTTTTGAAGCGTTTAATATCACCGATTTCAGCGATGATGCCGGCTGCAAGAACATCACCTATGCCAGGGATAGTGGTCAAGGTTTGGGAGAAAGCTTTAAGTAGTTTAGAGATTTCTTTGTCGAGTTTTTTGAGTTGTTCTTGCATAAATCTAATGTTTTCAAGGGTCATAGACAAAGCTAAGCTATTTGACTCAGCCAACAGAGGATGTAATCTGTATGAACGCTTAGCAGCGGTTTTAAGTATTTCAGCAATTTTATTGACATCTGAGAGTCTATTGTTGCCGTTATCGGATACGAACTTAATTAAATCTTCTAAGGGCATGGAGGCAATGTCATCTGGGGTGAAGTTTTCGATGATAGCAACAGATGCTTTACCGAAGATATCAGAAAATGGGCACTCTTGAGAGTAAGTGGAGAATTTAAGGTATATGAGATTGAGAGCTCTGTTTTTTTCGCGAGTTAGATTATGAACAAGGTGGTAGCGCATTCTGGTAAGACGTTGTAGTGCAGCATATTTGAAATCTGGTAAAGGTGTTGGATTTAGTTTACTGAACCTGACACATTCAGCGATGACAATTGCATCGATGTTATCTGTTTTAGGCAAGAAAGTGTAGATTTTTTTAAAGCCTTTGACGACGCTTGGGTTGAGGACATAAAAAGTTGGTTTATATGGCAGCAGTTCAGATGAAGAAGCAAGGTACAAATGCAGATGCCAACCGTAATGTGAAGTTGCTTCCATGCCGAATTTAACGTAGGATAGATTATACTGGCTGAGGCAATCAATAACTCTTTTGATTAATTCGTTAGCACCTTCTTGATGGTTAGGCAAGGAAAAAGGTTTTTTAATCAAGTGATTTCCGGCATCATCGATGAAGAAGATGGAATTTGACTGACTACTGATATCAATGCCCACAATTAAAGTATTTGGCAATTTGAAGACCTCCTTTTTGCAAGTGTAGTGGGTAAGAAAAAGTATTAAGCCCTTTATCCCTGGGGATTACACGTAATGCAGCCTCGCCGATATTAGAGCTACGGAACAGTTTACAGGGTGCACACATCTGACATGCTCAAATCAGATGTGGTAAACTGCCAGTGCACAGCAAACGAGTAAACATTACTCATGTAATCCTTTGGGGTTCAGTCTTTCTCAAGCTGTGACGTGTTTTGTACAGGCACGTCCAGCAGGGTGAGCCAAAAAATGCCCAATAAACTAAATCAGGCTTAACTTTTTTCTGATTTTAGTTTACCAAAGATAAAGGGCAAATTTAAGTTGTAGCAGTCAATTTTAATATTCAATTTTTGAGAAGTGAGCGGTTTGAGAAAGGGAGTTTATTTTAATGAATTTCCAGTAATCAATTGGTACTAATAATTTAATGTACCAATTGAGATATGGATCTTTGATTGATTTGATAATCATATTATACGAGAAGGTAGTAATATTGCTTATCTTCTTTGACAATAAACATTATCTTTCCTATAAAATAGCGACTTTTATTAGCAAAAGATTACCAATTAAAACTTCTGTATTGGACAGATTAACATTTTAAAAATTGCTAATTGTTTATTGCCCGATTTGTTTTATTTATTTATAATGAGGTTAGGAGGTATATAATATTGTATCAAAATTTAATTCAATTATTGAAATTGATTAAATTAAGGCAAACCCAGATTGTATAGTAAGTATTATACAAACAAATATAGGTAATCCATAATAAGATTTACATGGAGGATTATTTCTGATGACAAATAATTTCAAGATACCCAAAATAGTTCATTATTGTTGGTTTGGCAACAAAGAAAAACCTTTAATAATAAGAGAGATAATGAAGAGTTGGTGTAAATTAAAAGACTATCAATTTATTGAATGGAATGAAAAAAATACCGAGATTAAAAGCAATAAATATTTATATCAAGCATATTCCCTTAAAAAATATGCCTTTGTAAGCGATTATGTAAGATTAAAAGTATTGTTTGAATACGGCGGAATTTATTTAGATACTGATGTAAAAGTACACAAATCTTTCGATAATTTGTTAAATAATGAAATGTTTTTAAGTTTTATTTTTGATGGTCTTATTGGAACTGCCGTGATTGGCTCAATTCCAAAGCATCCGATAATTTCAGATTTGATTAACTGGTATGAAAAGATTGAATTTATTGATGATACCTTAAGTGGTTTTATTATAAAAGGTGAATCCGACAGGATACTTTATAACAACAATGATATTTTCACTTTATATTTTTTGAAAAAATATCCGGGTTTTAAGCTGAAAAGCTGTAAACAGGTTTTTGATAAAGTTACGATATATCCCGCTTATTATTTTGAAAAAATTCCGCCTTTTATTTTTTGTAAAAATTATGCGCTGCATTATGGATATGGGAGTTGGAGAGAAGACAATTTGTTTGTGTTTTCTAAAAAGAAAGAAAGAATCAAATCATTTTGTAGGTTATTACCCCTAAATCCGGTAGGGATATATCATCAATTACTATCTAAAAATATGATGAAGAAAACTCCTTTTTATGACATATATTTACACCAAATATGATGGCACATAAATATAAGACAAAGAATAAAGCTTAATAATTATAAAGATTGATTGGAGGACTTCAATGAAGGTTGCTATAGTGCATGAATGGCTGACTACTATGGGAGGTTCTGAAAAAGTTATATTAGAATTAAAGAAATTGTTTCCTGAAGCTCCAATATATACTCTCGTATATAACAGAAAAAAATTAGGAAAGTATTTTGATAAGTATTTAATAATTACGTCATATTTACAAAAAAATCCATTAGCTCAAATTAAGCATCAACTATTTTTCAAATACATGCCAAGGGCTTTTGAAAGTTTTAATTTGAGTGACTTTGATGTAGTAATAAGCTCTTCATCAGCCTTTGCTAAAGGGGTTATAACATCACCCAATAGTGTACATATATGTTATTGTCACACACCACCAAGATATCTTTGGGATTTGACACACGAGTATTTGAAAGACTATAACGTCATAATCAGAAGATATCTCGAAAAGAACTTTCATTATCTTAGAATGTGGGATACCATTGCAGCAAATAGGGTTGACTATTTTGTAGCAAATTCAAATTATGTGGCAAACAGAATAAAAAAGTTTTATAAAAGAGATTGCAAAGTAATTTACCCACCTGTGGATACAGAATATTTTACACCAGCAAAGGATAGAAATATAGAGGATTATTATCTAATTGTATCCAGGCTTGTTCCATATAAAAGGGTTGATTTAGCAGTTGAAGCTTTTAATCAGCTATCTAAAAGATTAGTAATTGTAGGAGATGGACCAGAATACAAAAAACTAAAATCAATTGCTAAGTCTAATATTGAATTTTTGGGTTATCAGCCAGATGAAACTGTAAGAGATTTATATCAAAGGTGTAAAGCTTTAATTTTCCCAGGCGTAGAAGACTTCGGGATAGTTCCAGTTGAAGTACAAGCATGTGGGAGGCCAGTGATTGCTCTCAAGAGAGGAGGAGCTGTTGAAACGGTCGAGGAAGGTAAAACGGGGGTTTTTTTCGAAAGGCAGGATGTTGAGAGTTTGAAAGAAGCAGTTTATAAATTCGAACAAGATATTGAGAAATTCGACAAGGACTATATTAGATCTCATGCAGAGAAGTTTAGTGCTGAAAGATTTAGAAGAGAATTCAACGATTTTATAAACAGTCTCATGAATAGGTAATATAAAAACAAGGAAGAATTAAATGCAAAAATACATGGATAAAAAGGATGATAGAGATGCATAACTTGGGACGACTTTATGTGAAGTCAGCAAAGATTATTGATGTTGCTGTGATTTCATTATCATTTATTTTATCGTGGTTTATAAAGTTTAACAGTGGTTTGTTTAATAAACCGGCCTCATTGGATATACAGACATATTTATTAATTGTAGCTTTACATGTACCTTTGTATTTATTTTTTCTTACAGTGTCCGAGAAAGAAGGCAAGAGGAGTAATTTTGAATTATTTTCTGATTTTATGAGAATTTTACGTTCAAATATATTTGCTCTGCTGATTATAGTGATGATTTTCTATACCCTAAAACTTATTGATTTTTCAAGAATTTTTCTTTTTATCTTTGTTATTTTAAACTTTCTTATGTCAATACTTCAAAGACTTATTTTAAGAAGGATCTTATTCTCACCGAACTCAAAAATAATTTCGAAAGAGAAAGTACTTTTTGTTGGACAAAATGAGATTTCAGAAACATTAAGGCAGATTTTTGAAAGAAATAACTATCAAATTATAGGGTTTGTAGTTAGTGAAAGAGATCAGATAAATGATGGAGTTATAGGAAGAATTAAAGACATGGAAAGCATTGTAAGTAACAACCGTATTGATGAAGTAATAATAGTCCTTCCTCTTAATCAGGAAAAGGAAATAAATTACATAGTCGACATTTGCGAAAAGTATGGCATAAGAACATATATAGTACCAGATTACTTCAAATATATACCATCAAAAGCAGAAATAGAAAAGCTCGAAGGTATTCCTCTTATAAACATACGCTATTCTCCACTTGACGAGTGGACAAACAGGTTTATAAAACGAAGCTTTGACATTATTGTCTCTCTGATTGGACTGATTTTATGTCTTCCTTTATTCATAATCATAGCAATTTTGATAAAATTGACCTCAGAAGGACCAGTTTTGTTTACTCAAGAGAGAGTAGGTTACAACAGACGCATTTTTAAAATGCACAAGTTCAGAACCATGTATGTTCAAGACCCTGATGAAGAAAAAGTGAGATGGACAACAAAAGATGATCCAAGAAGAACACCAATTGGCAGGATTTTGCGCAGGCTTTCTTTAGATGAACTTCCACAGCTTTGGGATGTTTTGGTTGGCAATATGAGCCTTGTTGGACCAAGACCTGAGCGACCGTATTTTGTGGAAAAGTTTAAAGAGGAAATTCCAAAATACATGATAAAGCATCGTGTGCGCCCGGGAATTACTGGTTGGGCTCAGATTCATGGACTTAGAGGAGATACTTCAATTGAAGAGAGGATAAAATATGATATCTGGTACATAGAAAACTGGTCTTTCTGGCTTGATATTAAGATCATATTAGCAACCATCTTTGGCGGAAAGTTTATGGAGAATGCATATTAAGGGTTGGGGGACGACGAAAAGTGAATATGAGGATACCGATTACGAATAATGATTCACAGTATAGCAACGATTTTTTTGAATTACTTTATGCAGAGGCTAATGAACACTTGAGAGAAAACGACAAAAAGAGAGATCAAATTTTAATTGTAATTGTAACATTAAGTGGAGCTATACTCGGCTTTTACGAAAAATTAAAAGGGTTTCCTTTAGGATATAAAATAACTATGATAATATTAGTTTTTATATTATGT
>Ga0207429_10226_pt1 | contig 8852 bp, 15 predicted proteins | sample YelNats1bottle13_FD_187545 | JGI IMG/M metagenome (GOLD analysis project Ga0207429, IMG submission 187545) | Hot spring thermophilic microbial communities from Obsidian Pool, Yellowstone National Park, USA - site 1 bottle 13 (SPAdes) (version 2) | ecosystem: Environmental > Aquatic > Thermal... | reverse complement strand
TGGATAACCGCCCCATGTCAGGTTCACAGCTTATCACCTCGCTTTTTAATTATACGTTTTGGACATTTTTATAAACTAAAAAAGCGTGTTTTGGTACGTTAAACTAAGTTTTTAAAAAGTTTCGAAAAAGCTGCTCCTCTTTTCTTGTACTTTGCAGGGATTTGTTTACTGCGTTTTTGTATCTGTTTTTGATAAAAAACACCTCTGCTGCCTTTGGCTTTCCTGTTTATGTTCCTATACACCAGCAGAAAAGTTCTTTTTCTTTGTCCTGCTTCTTCCCCTGCAACTTTTGCTGATGGTTCTTTTTTGTTTATTGTGTATAAATCGCCGAGCAACTGCTTTTTATTTTTGTAATGCTCTCCTACTGCCTTAACATGCGCTGCTCTAAGAGCGTGTACATATTGTTTAAATTTGTGACGAACTGGTTAATAAAAGCAATCACCTCTAAGTCTTCATCAGTTATTTCATCTGTTTCAAAACGTATTGTTACTTTAATAGAAACCTTTTTGCTGTTCAGTAGGTTTTTGTAATCAAAGCCATAAAGGTTCATTAACTTTTCTAATACGTTCATGCTAATTGCCTTTGTGCCTCTTTCATAGCCTGCAAGCTGTCTCTGCTTAATTCCTAAATGCTCTGCTGCCTGCTTTCTGCTAAAACCACTTTGATGCCGTAATTCACGTAACTTTCTGCCTATCTTTCCGTATAATCTTTTCTTCATAAACATCACCTCTGCGTTTTAGTATGTATAAGCTGGTACTTGTAGGGCTTTAGAACGAATCTGCATTTTCATAAAAATTATATACTTTTTGTTTATAACACCTTATAGAGATAGAATTAGACTCCTTATTAAATGTCGTACTCTCACTGCCCTACGGCAGCTGTCCGCCTTTTTGTCAAAAGGCAGCCAGCTGCCTAACAGCTGCCGAATTTCCAGTAAATAATTACCGATTTCTAGATGTGGTTATAGTAAAATTAATCGAACCCCCACCTGCTTTGATTAATAATCGAACAAAAGCTTTCTATCGATTATTTTTATCATGCCTCTATGGAAAGAAAACGTCGATTTGTTCATTATTTTATCAATTTATCTGACTGTCTTTTGGAGGAAATGAAAAATTGCTTATTTTAGGGATAGTCTTTTCTGCCTTTTTAACCCTATTTTTGAAGGAGAAAAAGGATAGGTAAAATTAAAAAGTAGACAGGATTTTTGTTAGTATTTCTGGCAGATATTCGTTATGTTTTATTACATAAATTTCAGTTTTTGGATTTTTACTAAATGCAGCATCAAATCCAAAGGAAACATATTTGTAAGTATCATCCGGAATTATCCCTGAATACTTAATACCGTTTATAATAGGGCTAATATCGTAATTATCTATATCTGTATTTTTTGCAGGAAGGTAAAATCTAACAAAAACAAAAATGCGGTCAAAAGAAACTTCAAGCTTGATTTTTCTTAGTGCGAAAGTTATATTATTTGTCCATCTTTCTTTTTCTTCTTTTTTTGTTATTTTTAATCTTGAAGGATAGTCCATGACTGTTAGCTTTACACTGTTTCCATTGTCTAAAATCTCAGTTTTCACATCATCCGGAGGAAAAATTTTTACTGGTTCCTCACCTGATCTAATTCGATAGTTTAATGCCCAATAAAGTTCCTTTCTTACTTTTTCAATGGCAGCGTATGCGCTTAGGAGATGCTTTATTTCAACTTCTATTTTACCTACCATTTCTTTCTCCATAAAACCCGCTCCTTTCTATTTTTTCAATTTTATCTAACAAAAGCTCTATCTTGTTTAAAACAAGAACAGTCCTGTCCCAGAATGTGTAGTAAAAATCCAGCGCTTTTCTTGTAGTTTCACTCATGTTTCTTTCGTTCCAAATAGGTGAATCAACGTCTACACGAACGTTCAGTCTTCTTTTCTGCTCCTTTCTTTTTGCCATCGTATTACACCTCTTTTTTAGTTTATACAATGTATTAACTCTGCTTTGTTAAAACTTGTAATACCTGATAAAAAAAGAGGCCGGCAAATGCTTACATATTGAGAAAGTCATTCACCAGCCCTTTTAAGATCTCTTCATTGGTTTTCTTTTTGTTATTATTATCAGACTCTAACGGTACAGTATTTTTATTCAAACCTGTGCCTACAGGTTGAGCCTTAATCATTTCTTTTATTTCTGCAATGTCTGCTGACTGCCTCTTTACTGCTTCTTGAATTTCTTTTATACTGTTCAGTATCTGCTGTACCATGTCTTTATTGTTTATATAAAACCGCATAGCTTCTCTTATAAAATCTCCTCTCTCTTTTCCTTGCAGAGATGAAAGTGCTGTAAGAATTTCTAAATCGTCGTTTTTGACACGAAAAGTATATTTGTTCATGAAGTTTCAGCTCCTTGCAGTATGGTTATAGAACTTTTAACGAATGACGTCACCTGTAAGTGGCAGTATTAAAAGCTTTGAAGGATAAAAACATCAAAAGTGACGTCAGTACAGATGCAGTAAAATACGAAACTGACGTCACTTTTTTAAAAAACTTACTTAAAACATAGATATTACAAGTATTTAAGGCTGACGTCAGTTTGTTTACAAAAATGACGTCAATTTTTTTAAAAAATATGTTTAAACCTTTATTATATGCGGTTTACAGGCGACGTCAAAAAATACTGTTTATTTAAAAGATTATAATTGGTTGTTTATTTTTATTTCTTCTAACTTTTTCCTTAAAATTTTTAAAACATCCAAATCGTAGAACAAATACTCATAAAAACGTCTATCAGTTTTTTGTATTTTCTAAAAAATTGATTTTTGCTTCTATTCTTTCTATCTCATGGAGTATGATTGTTTCTAATAGTTCTTTCTCTTTACTCGTGAGCTCAATTTTTGCTTTCTCCTTGCTACTGTCTGTCCATATTAGGTTCATCTATACACTTCCTCTCTTCTTATTTATCAATTTTATTTCTGTATTTCTGCTACTTTTAAAAAGCCCAGCGCATTTGCAAACTGAGCGTCTTTTACTAGTTCTACGTTTGTATGAATGTCTTTCAAGTGGGGATATAAATCTGCTCCTCCTCCACCTGCAACAAATATAACCATTACTTTATCAAGTATCCCTTTTAAGCTTGTGTATATTCTCTTTTCTATCAGTTTTGCAAGCTCTTTCTTCAGCGCAGTTATTTCTTCTGTAAAGTCAATATATTTACCTTTGAAGTAAATGCTTCCTTTGTTTAAAAGTGTTATAAAATCTCCTGTATCAAGGTTGGAACCGGTTTTAAGAGTATATATCTGCTCCATTGCAGTAAATATCTTTGAAATTCCTACATCAATAGTTCCTGACAGGTCTGCAAGGAAGTAAGGCCTGTCTTCTACAAAAAATACGATGTAATCTGTAGTTTTAAAGCCTATATCAATCAGCACTATATAAGAATCGCTTAGAAGGTATTTATCTAAATCTTCCAGCAAAGCATAATACACTGCACCTGCTGCCTGAGGGAATACTGTGACTTTCTCAAATTCTACAGTTTTCATTAGTTTGTATTCCGGCAGCGATACAAGCGCTTTATAGTTTTTAAGTTCTTCTTCAAAAGCCTTTTTATATGTCTGGAACTGCTTTAAAGGAAGGCCGGTTACAAGATTTATTGGTTCATTTTCATTCATTGTTAAAAGGAATATGGCTGTTGAGAGCAGGGCTTTAGCTTCAGGTTCTGTGTATTTATCTATATCCAGCGCAAATGAGTTAGAGAAGCCCTCTCTCTTTGCAAGGTTACCTACGTAGTAAGAATTTTCACCGTCTCTGTCAATTATTTTTACATGCAGATTTTCTATGATGTCGTTTGTGTTAAAAATACCTGCTAAGGGCCTATCAAAGCCTATTGATACAATTGAGGGAAAAAGTATTTTTTTATTCTGGCTGTTTACTCCTTTTACATAGCCAAATCCTAAATCAAGTCCGATATTCACGAACAAAACCTCCTTTGAATTATTTTGTGCTGGTAAAAGGATCCTCCAGGTCTTTGTCTGTGATTTCTTGAAAATCTTCATCTATGAAATCTGTTTTTTCTTCTTCGATTTTTGATTTTGATGCAGTATTGCTTTCTTTTCGATTCTGCGGTTTTGCCAAAAAAGAAACTTCTTCTGCAATCACTTCAAGAACACGTACATTTTTTCCATTTTTATCTTTATAGCTTCTTCCCTGAAATCTACCAACAACTGAAACAAGAGTCCCTTTCCCTGTATACTGCTCAAGAATTTCAGCAAGCCTGCCCCATGCTGTTACTGGTATAAAGTCTGTATCACGAACACCTTCCTTGTTTGTGTAATTTCTGTCCACAGCAAGTGTAAAATTGGTTACAAACTGTCCAGACTGTAGAGGCCTTTTTTCTACATCTTTTGTAAGTCTTCCTACAAGAAATACCTTGTTAAGGCTCATTTTTATACATCTCCTTTCTTCATTTTTAATTATACATTTATATATTATTATCGTCAATAAATAAAAATAAAAGAGGCAGAATTTATTCTCCTGCCTCTTTTTCTGCTTTTTTCAGCTTAAACAGTTCGTTTACATCTGCATTAAGAGCATAAGCCATTTTTAGCGCAGTTTCTATACCCGTGCTTCCTTTTCTTATTTTTACTATGTTATACATTTCTTGCGGGCTCATATCCAGTCTTACTGCAAGCTGGGCTCTTCTTAAGGCCTTTTTCTTCAAAACCTCATCTACGTAAAGCTTCACATCCATTTTCTTAAGTTCTTCTTTTATTTTTTCATCTCTTTCTTTTTCTTCTTTTGAAACTCTGGTATAAAGGGTTTTGTCAGGTTCTTTATATTCCTCATCAACTCTTCTTAATGTATAAAGTCTGTTTACATCTACTCCCAGTGCATAGGCCATTTTTAAAGCCGTTCTTATGCTTGTTGATTGGTTTTTGGTAAGTATGTGAATGTAGTTTGGAGATACGTCAAGCATGTTTGCAAGTCGCCTTAAAGACATGCCTTTTTCATTTAAAACTTCACGAATATGATTTTGGAACCTGTACTGCTTTAGTATGTCTCTTATTTCTTCGTCTTTTTTTATCTCTTTCAGCTCTTCCAGAAGTTGATCCTTGCCTTTGAAGTCCTCCGCTCTTTCTGTTATGTCAATAAAAAGCTGTGTATCAAAAAGAAAAATGTTACACCCGGGACAGGTAAGTACAGGCACATTTTCAGCTCTGTACCCATCTACTTCAAAAGTTTTGTATACAGTTACAAGTTCTCCTCCACATTTTGGACATCTGATTGGACGAGTCATCTTTTGCACCTTCTTTCTGTTCTCTATAAAGATTATATACTCATTTGTTGAATTTGTATACTCTTAATTTTATGAAGGTATCTGCAATTTCTGGATCAAACTGAGTTCCGGAGTTCCTTTTTATTTCTTCAAAAGCTTCTTTAAGGCTCAAAGCCTTTCTGTAAGGCCTATCGTTTGTCATTGCATCAAAAGCATCGGCTACTGAAATAATGCGGGAAAATAAAGGAATTTCTTCGCCTTTTAAACCTATGTAACCCTGCCCGTCAAAGTGTTCATGATGGTAAAGAACTGCTTCAGCAATGGTATCATTCATTTTTTTACTTTTAATGTACTTATATCCGTAAAAGATATGTTTTTTAATAATTTCTCTTTCTTCCTCATTTAACTTTTCAGGTTTATTAAGAATTTGTTGTGAGATCCATAACTTTCCTATGTCATGCAGTTGTGCAGCAAGCAGCAGTTCTATTATATCGTTGTGTGACATGCCCATAGTTCTTGCTATTTCTTCGCATATTTTTGATACACGCATTTGATGATATTTCAGTTCTTCGATGTCTGTTGTGTTTGTTGCTGCAAAATACGGCTTCAATTATATCATCCTTTCTTTTAAAGAGTTTCAATAAAAAAAAGACAGGAATTGTCCTGCCTTTCAGCTGGTTACTATTGGATTTTTGCTTAGCTTTTTTGAAAGCTTTTGTATGTCTCCTATTACAACCCTAATAAGGTTTTTACCTTTTCTTCCAATTCTTGAAGTTTTTCTTTTGGAATTTGTCCTATTTGCTTTATCAGTCTTTCTTTTGCGATCGACCGGATATCTTCCGGTTTTGCAAATGAAAGTTTATCAAGTCCGCTGCCGTCAGGAGGTATTTGTACATGCAACGGGATGTTTTTATTTTTGCTTGTAATTGGTATAACAACTACTAAATCAGCAGCACATGAATTAAATTCATCAACTGAAATTACCACTGCGGGACGGATACCGCTCTGCTCATGTCCACGTGTGGGGTTTAAATTCACAAGCCATATTTCTCCTCTTTTAGGACTCATTCTTCAACCCCATCCAGCAATGTATTGTCCCACAGCTCTCTTTCTTTGATTTCATCTTCCCATAGTTTGTTATTTTTCTTGAGGTTTAAAAAAGCTTCAGCAGTTTGAGAAAGTAAGATTTTTCTTTTGTACTCTATTAAAGCTTCATGAACTATTTTTTGCATCGGTTGTTCCAGCTGTTCTGAAAGTTTTTTTAAATTCTCATATGTCTTTGCATCTATTCTTATGGTTGTAGTCTTATTTATCACACTTATCACCTCGTATACTCATTTATCTACTTTTTAGTATACAACCTTTTTATCAAAAATACAACAATTTCATTTATCTTCCTTTGTGAAAATGAAGTTAAAAAAAGAGGCAGTATTAGTCTGCCTCTTTGTACGCCTTTATTACGCTTGCCACTATTTCTTCCTTAAGTTCCCTTTTTAGGGGAAATGCCACAAGAGAGCGCTTACCCTCTTTGTTGATATGGTCTGGTAGGGCCACAATTAATCCGTTTTTTCCTTGTATTACACGTGCAACCACTGCAAAAGAATCGTCGAATATTACCTTTGCAAAACCTTTTAACCTCCCGTTTTCATACTTCTGGAATATAGTCTTGGTTATCTTCATGAAAAACAGCTCCTTTCTCTTTTTTTAAAATAACAAGATTGAAGTTAAAACAGTAGCAATAAAAATTGAAGGACCAAAAATTGTTTCTGTTTTTAAGTAGGTTTTGTCTTTGATTCCTTTAAGTGTCCCGTATACAGTTACTATCATTCCAGCGACAAAGAGTAGAAATATAATGTTGTTTCCAAAAAAGAAAGCAAGCGCAGTGAGTAGTTTTACATCACCTCCTCCCAGTTTCCCATTTGTGATGATATATATTGTAAAAAGTATTGCAAACGCAGTAAGCATGTACATAATACTTTCTGTAAACCCTGCTGGATTTAGAAAGGCATTTAAAATTATTCCATAAGTTAATATTGCAGCTGGTACCCAGTTGTCTATTTCTTTTCTTTTGTAGTCCGTCCATGCTGCATAGGCTGTCAGTACAAGTACTGGAAGACTTAGAACAATTGAATGCATTTTGCTTCGCCTACCTTTCCAAGATTTTTTCAAGCTCTTTTACAGTAATGCAGCTAAAGTCTTTGTAGTAAAGCTTCCACTGTCTGTTTGAAGAATTTATTACAATAAGAAAGTCTCCGTTCAGCTCCTTTATTCGCCTTGCTTCACTTACAAGTCCGGATGATACTATAATTTTTCTGGTCGAGTTTTCTAAAACAGTATTAACAATTTCGTCAACCTTATTAGGTAAGTCGAAAATTATAACGTCAAAAGCAGTTCTTGCAAATCTTATAATATTCTCCACATCCCCAGGAGTCATGTCTTTTATAAAACTCAATTTAGGAGGGGCCTGCAGTATTGAAATATTTGGGCTGTATTCAATGAGATTCTTAAAAAAGCTTTCTTTTGTCTTTTCTTTTAGATATATCCCTATGTGAGGAATAACAGGCAAATCTAATAGAAAACTTAAGTCAGAACCTCCATCCTGAAAATTATAATCTATTACAAGAATTTTTATGTTTTTATCAAACATTTCCATCAGCCTTTTAACAGTAGTAGTCTTCCCTACTCCGCCTTTTACGCTCCAGACAGAAATTATTTCCTGTTTTATTACTTTCACTTTTTTGTCGTTTATCGTGGTGTTTTTCAAATAGTCTTTAATATTGATTGCGTTATCGAAAATTCCTGAGACATCAAATCCGTCATTTATTATCACGTCATATTTTTTCTGTCTTCCCCTTATTAAAGCTGACTCAAGAGATAAAGCAATATCACAGGGTTCCCTGTTTTTTACTGCTTCAATTGTTTGGGGATTGTTTGATATAAGAAGGTTCAAAAGCATCATCTCCTTACCTAAAAATTTTTACATAAAAAATAAAGACACTGAAAACAGATATTTTTTGTTTTCAGTGTCTTTAAAGTGAGGAGAGTTAAGGAATCCCCGCAAGTAGGCTAATATTGTAAATTTTTAAGTATCGCTTTCGGTATCCTCAGTCATCTTATATTTTTAACTTTAGTGTTTTTTGTATATTTAACTGCTTTTGCAGTCTTTTTGCTGCCGGTTTTTACTGCTTTCTTGTTTATCCCTGTATTTTTAACTGACGTATTTTTCTTCCTCGATACTTTTGTCTTTTTAGCTGACTTTATATTTTTATTTTTCTTTGTTTTCTGAGATACTTTTGTATGCTTGATTGTACTTGTGTGTTTAACTGCCGATACAGCATGAGAAGAACTGCCGGCTGTATTTCCTGTAGTATTTGCCAAAGCTGAAAACGGAGAAACAAGCAAAGCTGAAATCAAAGCCGTCGCAATCGCTTTTTTGAACATTATTACACCTCCAAATGTGTTTAAATTATAGACTTGTGCAAAATTCAGAAGCCTTAATTTAAGCCATTCTACAGACATACTTTTTTCCTATCACTCTTGAATTTTTTATCTTTTATGTAGGATTTCCCCTCCCATTTGTCGAATTATTATATATA
>Ga0207429_10224_pt1 | contig 8873 bp, 5 predicted proteins | sample YelNats1bottle13_FD_187545 | JGI IMG/M metagenome (GOLD analysis project Ga0207429, IMG submission 187545) | Hot spring thermophilic microbial communities from Obsidian Pool, Yellowstone National Park, USA - site 1 bottle 13 (SPAdes) (version 2) | ecosystem: Environmental > Aquatic > Thermal springs... | reverse complement strand
TTGATGGTCGCAGTAGTGGCTTTTGGTGGTGGACTTGCCTCTGGCATTTCACCGTCAAAACTTCAAAATGCAGCTGCAGCAATTGATGCAATCGGCGAGGAGTCAAAGGTCTTGAGAACAACCCTGGTAATCTCCCTTATTATGGCGTTTATTACTGGGATAATAAGTTTTTTGTTGAGAGGGTATATTGTAAAATAATAGTTTTAAAAAGCTGCTATTTTTAGGAAATAGCAGCTTTTTGTTTATATCCACTTAGAGATTTACACAACTTTTGCAGAAATTTGTTTAAAGTGATATAATTAATACAAAGAATTTTACATTTGGTTTGGCTGAATATGGAGGCATTGATGTTTATGAGAAGAAAAAAAAGAGTGAAAAGTATCTTTATTGTGTTGCTCTTATCGTTTATTATAGTCTTTACAATTCCACTTTTTACTAATGCGATTTTTTATTCAAACACATACAACACTATAAAAAGTTATCTTTACAAGTATAACTCAGCTGTGTTAAATCAGGTAGAAAATAAAATTGATGAGGAGATATTAAGACCTATAGAGACTATTAAAAAACTGGTCAATGCAAGCCCTTTTTACATCGACTTTATTTTCCCCTCAGAGAACATTACAAAGACTGATATTTATTTAGATTATAAAGCTTTTTCAAGGGAACTTATGACATACTATAGCAATCCTTTCATATTGGAAGTGTGCATTTATATTCCATCAAAGGACAGAATTGTGAGTGCCAATTTTTTTGAATCTTCCAAGTTGTATTATGAGTACATTAATAAGCCAGCAAACTTTACATATTCTAAGTGGTTAAGTTTTTTAAAGGGTACTTACAACAATGTTTTTATACCTTCGTTTAAGATAGACCTAAATAAAAAAGAAAGAAATTCTCTTTTGTTTGTCCACACTCTTGAGAATTGGAAGCTTGGCAACCAGAATGCGAATCTTTTGATATATCTTGATGAGGAAAAGCTCAGAGAATTTTTAAGAGAGCTTCTCTTAGACCAAAAAGGAAGTATAATTGTTACAGATCCTGGAGGGAGACCAATTCTTCAGTACTGTGAGGACAAGAATAGAGAGAAGAAATTCGTAGAGGTTTCACGAAAGAATATTGGCAAAGTAGGATTTGTTAATGTAGATGTAAATAAGAAAAACTATATACTTTATACTACCACTTCTTTATCTAATAATTGGCATTATTACTATTATATACCCTCAGACAGTTTTTTGTTGAATCTAAGAAGAATAAGAGTTTCGATTGTCTTCATGATATTTTTTACCATTTTTTTAGGAGGAGTTTTTATCTACCTTTTGAGTTTGAAAAACTATAAACCTATTAAAGATATAAAAAATATGCTTTTATCTTATTCGTCGGAGAAAGATGAGAAAGAAAATGTAACTGATGAATATAGTCTATTAAAAGAGCTTGTTGGCAAACTAATAAAACAAGATTCAAGTTTGAAAAAACAACTTCTAAAATTTGAAGATATTCTCAAGAATATCTATGCTGTTCAATTTTTAAAAGGAGAAGGTAGCGATGCTGATGAACTTAAAAAGTATTTTAGCAACAAGATTGGAAGCAAGAGCTGTTATGCATTGGTTTTGATAGAGATAGAAGAGTATTTTAAACATAGAGAGGAGAAAATTGATGAGGATTTAACCCAGCTTATATTGTTTAACATCTTGAGTGAATTGTTTGAAAATGAACATTGGTTAACATATACTGTGGTCTTTACAAAGAAAGAGATTGGGTTGATTCTGGCAACCATGCAATCTGATGGTTTGGAGTGCGAGCGAATAAAAAGTATTTTAGAAAAAGGGCAGAATTTTATTCAAAGTAATTTTTCAGTCTTCTTTACAGCTGGCATAAGTGATGTTAAAGCAAACATAGATCTTCTTCCAAAATGTTATAAAGAAGCAAAAGAAGCATTAAAGCTTAAATATATTTCAGGAGGGAGTAAGATTTATTCTTTCAAGGAAGTTAAAAAGAATCTAACTGAAGAAAAGAGTATTTATCTGCCTATTGAATTTGAAAACGTTATCATAAATAGTGTTACAGCGGGAGATGTTGAAAGTACAAAACAGGTCATCGAAAAGCTATTTAGTGGATATTTGTCTTGCTTACCTTATCAAGGGCATATTCAAAAACTATTTTTGATGCAAGTGCTTATGATCTTTTTAAAGATCTTGCACATGACAGGGCTAAAAGATAATTTCAAAGTTTCTTCATTATTCAATTATATAGATGAATTTGAACCGGATGAGAATCAGAAAAATGAGGAGATTTTAGAACAGGTGAAAGATCAGTTTGTTTTGCTTGCAAAACATGTAAAAGAAGTGAACAATAAATTTAATGTAAGTTTAGTTTCAAAGATTCTCAAGTTTATAGAGGAGAAATATTGTGATCCAAATCTTTCTCTAACATTGATAGCTGAGGAATTTAATATAACGCCACAATATTTGTCTACCCTTTTTAAAGAGAAGGTTGGGACAAACTTGAGTGATTACATTTTTCAATTGAGACTTTCAAAAGCAAAGGAGCTGCTTGTTAGTACGAACATGTCAGTAAATGAGATATGCCAAAAAATAGGATACACACATGTGAGCAGTTTTATTAAGGCTTTCAAAAAGAGCGAAGGAATTTCCCCTGCAAAGTATAGAAGTGTATACAAAAAAATACAATAGGGACTGGGCAATAAAGCTGCCAGTCCCTATTATGCACATGGCGTAATTTTATATCTTTTTCTTGATATATCTATTATACGCATCTTGATAAATTTTGAGCACCTCATCAATGCCCATTCTCTTCAAAGTTTTTTGAAAACTTTCTACATTTGTTACCTTTCCGGTAAGCAATCTTACAAACATTTCATCATAGTAAGTATTTATTGCATTTAGCAGATTAGCAACTTTTTTGCTCTCGTCAACTGTTAGAGTAATAGGTGGTAGCACTTTCTTATTATCTGGAACGCTCCATTTTTTCAACGCATCATGTTGCTGAGGGAATGGCAAAATTTGCAGCACATAATCTTTTGATTGAACAAACGGTCCTGAAAAACCTGCTCTTGCATACTTGGATAACGCTTCGAGAATAGAAAGCTTGGGGTCATTGGTTACAGCTTCTGTATACACAGGTTTGCCATTTTTCATCACGTATGATTTTCCTTCAATTCCAAAGTTATAGACCATGTACCCTTCCTTGCTATAACCCCAGTCCAGAATTTTCATAGCAAGAGGTATGTTCTTGCATTGGGTGGTGATAGCAGCTGAACCATAACCAGGATACGGAAATTCTTTTGGACCCAATTCTGGCTTTTGTCCTTTCTTCAATACAGGCAACGGTGCTGCAACTAAATCAAATGAAGTACCTTTCTTAGCTTGTAAGAACCTTCCCATATCACCTGAAACTCTTCCTAAGTATGAGCCAATTTGATCATTCAGAACTTTTGCTTGAATTGCTTGTGTATTCATGTTCAAAATATCAGGGTCCATAAGGTTTTCTTTCCACCATGTTTGAATAAGTTTTATAAATTCCTTATATTGAGAAGTTAAAGGAGCATACTTTACTTTTCCATTTTCTACATAAAAATCAAGAGTGATTCCCCATGCGCCAACTAAAAAGTTTGCTCCCCAGCTTGTGCGCAAACCAGTTCCTAACTTTAGAACAATACTAAATGGATAAATGGGAGCTTTACCACCGTTTAATAATTTACTATTGTCTCTAAATTTTCTTAATATGTTTGTCCATTCACTTACAGTTTCTGGTACAGAAAGATTTAACTTATCAAGCCAGTCTTTTCTGATTTGAGGTCCATAAGAGACTCTATTTACATCTGCTTCTCTTATGAAAGGAAAACAATAAACTGTTCCATCGTCTGTAGTTACCATTCGTTTGATGTCTGGATTGTTATCTAAGAATTTTTTAAAGTTCGGTGCGTATTGTGGTAAATAGTTGTTAAGACTTATTATTACTTTGTCAGCAATAGCTTTTGCAGGTCCGCCAGGATATTCTCTTAACCAGTTGTATTCAATAATATCTGGCAATTTCTTTGAAGCTAACATAAGATTGAACTGTTCCTGTTCACTTCCACTGGGTGGATGAATAAACTGAATTTTTACACCAAACTTTTTCATCAAGTACTGGTAAGCGGCTATCTGTCCCAAATTGCTATAAGTGACTGCGACTTTTGCATCCAGCCCTGTCCAGTAGGTGAGTGTAGGTTTTTCTTTGGTTGAGGCAAGAGCTGGTTTGACATTCATACAAACTATTCCAAAGAGAAAAGTTACTGCTAATACAATACATACAGCTTTCACAAAAGAGGAGTTTTTCTTTCGGAGCATTATCAAAGACCTCCTTTTTCGATTAATAATTTTTGTTCATCTTAAATTTTAAATCTTGTACAAAAAGGAAACAATGAAAATTACTTAATATGAATTTGCTTGTTTTAAGTTTTTGAATCTTAAACCTTTTGCAGTTTTTAAACTTAATTTGTTCAATTTAATGCTCTGATGATAGAATATCAAAAATTAAAATAATCTCATTGACTTACACAAATGTGGGGGGATATAGTGTTCATATAAAAATAGCAAAAGGAGGATATTTGAATTATGGAAAGACTAACGCTAAAGTCTTCTCAGCCTACTAAATGGCAAGAGTTAAAAAAAGATTTGGTAAGAAATAGAAACCTATACCTCATGGTTCTTCCAATTGTTGTTTACTATTTCATCTTCCACTACATCCCAATGTACGGACTTCAGATAGCTTTTAAAGATTTTACACCAGCAAAAGGTATTTGGGGAAGTCCGTGGGTGGGACTTGAAAAGTTTAGAGAGTTTTTTGTTTATGACAGTTTTTATGTTTGGAGAATTATTCGAAATACAATCCTCATAAATGTGTACGACATTATATTTGGTTTCCCTGCCCCCATAATCTTTGCGCTTCTTTTAAATGAGATAAAAAACAGCATCTATAAAAGAACTCTTCAAACAGTAAGTTACATGCCTCACTTTATATCAACTGTTGTTTTGGTTGGCATAATTATGGACTTTTTCTCAAGAGATGGTCTTATAAATCAGATTTTAGAGTCTCTCGGTATTTTATCAGAACCAATCTCCTTCATGACAGAACCTGGTTGGTTCAGACCATTGTATGTTGGCTCTGGAATATGGCAAAACCTTGGGTGGGGTTCGATTGTGTACTTGGCGGCAATCTCAAACATTGACCCACAGCTATATGAAGCAGCACTGATAGATGGTGCAGGAAGATTCAGGCAAGCTATATATGTCACTCTACCTGGAATAATGCCCACAATTATTATAATGTTTATCTTAAGAGTTGGAAGTATTATGAATGTTGGTTTTGAAAAGGTGTATTTGATGTACAATCCTCTTACGTATGAGACAGCCGATGTTATTTCAACGTATGTTTATAGAAAAGGTCTTTTAGAAATGGACTACAGTTATGGTACTGCAGTAGGCCTTTTCAACTCACTTATAAACTTTGCTCTTGTAGTGATTACAAATCAGATAAGCAAGAAACTCACAGAGACGTCGCTGTGGTAAAAGAAAAGGGGTGAGTTTGCGAGATGAAGATAAGAAAAAGCCCAGGTGAGATTATATTTGATACCTTTAACTATATATTCTTAGGTCTTCTTTGCTTTACAATGCTGTATCCCATGCTATATGTTGTGTTTGCCTCATTTAGCAATCCGATAAAGCTCATGGCATACAGAGGACCACTTTTGCGACCCCTTGACTTTTCGGTGGAAGCTTATAAACTGCTTCTCAGTTACCCTATGATTTGGATTGGTTATAGAAACACAATTATTTACGTTGTCTTAGGAACAGCAATAAATATTCTTCTTACGACAATGGGTGGATATGTGCTATCTCGAAAAAATTTAAAGCTAAAAAACCCTATTATGTTCTTCATAGCATTTACAATGTATTTCAGCGGCGGTATGATTCCAACATATTTGCTTGTTCAGTCTCTTGGCATGATAGACACAATCTGGGCGATGATAATCCCAGGTGCAATCTCTACAACAAACCTGATTATAATGAGAACAGGATTTCATTCTGTACCGGACAGCTTGGAAGAGTCTGCAAGGATAGATGGAGCAGGGGACTGGACAATACTTTTTAGAATCATGATACCACTTGCAATGCCAATGATTGCCGTTATGATACTCTTTTATGCGGTAGGTCACTGGAACGCATTTTTCAATGCGATTATATACCTGCGCTCAAGGGATTTGTATCCACTTCAGCTTGTGCTCAGAGAAATACTTATTATGAACAGCACAGAGAACATGACAACAGGAATTTCTGATGCATCTGACCGGTTTGCTATAACTGAGCTTATAAAGTATGCGGCTATAGTTGTTGCTACTGTGCCCATACTTTGCATATATCCGTTTTTGCAAAAATACTTTGTAAAAGGTGTTATGATTGGTGCTATTAAAGAATAAAATCTTGAAATTTTGTGTCGAGGAGGTGAAATTTGAAAATAAATTTCTTCCAAAATCTTTGATAGAAATTGGGATATTATAAGAAACTAACAAATAATTTCAAGAAAGGGGAGAACCGAAGATGAAAATTTCTATTGTGGGTGCGGGAAGCGTGCGCTATTCTTTAAAGCTCGTTGGAGATATCGCGAAGATACCTCAACTTTCCAATGTACATGTTTCTCTTATGGATGTTAATTTACAGCGATTAGATACAATTTATACCCTTGCCCAAAAATATGTCCAAGAACTTGAAGCTAAAATTTCCATTGAAAAAACCTCTTCGTTAGAAGAAACACTACGGGGTGCAGATTTTGTAATCAATACAGCTCTTCCTTATCCGTCTGAACATGAGGATGGTTTTGAAAAGTATGAAATAATTACGCAAGTTGCAGAAAAGTATGGGTATTACCGTGGAGTAGACAGTCAAGAGTTTAATATGGTTTCTACTTATTCGTACTTAATTTGCAGTTATTTTGACTTAAAACTTGCTTTGCAAATTTCAGAGCTAATGGAAAAACTTTGTCCCAATGCATGGTTACTTCAAACAGCAAATCCAATATTTGAAATTACTCAGTACTTAACACGATACACAAACACAAAAATAATTGGATTTTGCCATGGATATGGAGGAATTTATGAAATTTTTGAGACACTTGGTTTGGATGTCAAGGATATTGACTGGCAAGTATCAGGTGTAAATCATGGAATTTGGCTCAACAGATTTAAGTACAAGGGAGAAGATGCATATCCGCTTTTGGACAGGTGGATTGAAGAAGAACTTCCAAATTGGGAGTCAAAAGATCCTTGGGATCTTCAACTAAGTCCTGCAGCAATTGATATGTACAAATTTTATGGAATGATTCCTATTGGTGATACTGTTCGTAATGGTTCATGGAAGTACAATTACAACTTAGAAACAAAAAAGAAATGGTATGGCAAGTTTGGGGGGATTGATAACGAAGTAGAAAGGCCTAAATTTCACAGGCAGTTAAGGGCAAGCAAACAAAGGCTTATAGAACTTGCTCAAAAGGTAAAAGAGGATCCTAACTGTTCTCTTACAACTGAGCTGCCTGAACTATTTACAACTGACAAAATGAGTGGTGAACAACAGATTCTCTTCATAAATGCCATAGTAAATGACCAAAAGACGAGACTTGTTTTAAACATTCCAAACAAGGGTGTTATTTCAGGTATTCCAGACGATGTTGTAGTTGAAGTGACATGCCAAGTAGATAGCCAAGGAATTCACCCTGAGAAGATAGAGCCTGATTTGACAGATAGAATAAAGAAATTTTATTTAATTCCAAGAATAATGAGAATGGAAATGGCTCTTGAAGCTTTTAGAACAAGAGATATAAAAGTGCTTGAGGAATTTCTAATTAGAGATCCGAGAACCCGTTCGTACCAGCAAGTCAAGGATGTTTTATATGAACTTCTGAACCTACCATTCAACAAAGAGATAAAAGAATATTTTGGAGTCTAAATTTCTGTAAAAATTTGATGTTGATAAGTAGATTTGTTTTTTTGTATAATATAATCTAAACAGGGCTTTCAAAAGAGCCCTACTCCTTTTAGAAGTGATTGAAACCGTTTTCTGAAATCAGTTGATTTTTACCCCCAGCACAATTTTTAAAAATTTAGAAAAATCGGAGGTGTATAATCAGTGTCAATTGAAAAAAAGGTAAATGAGCTTTTACAGAAAATGACTGTTGAAGAAAAGGTGTATCAGCTCACAAGTGTGCTTGTGAAGGATATTTTGGAAAACAATCAGTTTTCTGAGGAAAAAGCAAAAAAAGTTATTCCTCATGGTATTGGTCAGATTACAAGGGTTGCAGGTGCGAGCAATTTCACACCTCAACAGGCTTTAGAGGCAGCAAACCAAATCCAAAAGTTTTTGATTGAAAACACAAGGCTCAAAATTCCTGCGATAATCCATGAAGAATCTTGTTCTGGTTTTATGGCAAGCAAAGCAACAGTATTTCCCCAGAGCATTGGTGTTGCCTGCACATTTGACAATGAGCTTGTAAAAGAAATGGCAAAGGTAATAGGACTTCAGATGAAAGCTGTTGGTGCGCACCAAGCATTAGCACCGCTCATTGACGTTGCAAGAGATGCGCGTTGGGGAAGAGTTGAAGAAACATTTGGTGAAGACCCATATCTTGTTGCAAACATGGCTGTAAGCTATGTTGAGGGTATTCAAGGTAAAGACTTTGAAGAAAAGGTTATTGCTACAGGAAAGCATTTTGTTGGTTATGCAATGTCAGAAGGCGGGATGAACTGGGCACCTGTTCATATTCCTGAAAGAGAGCTAAGAGAAGTGTATCTTTATCCATTTGAAGTTGCTGTTAAAGTTGCA
>Ga0207429_10219_pt1 | contig 9027 bp, 11 predicted proteins | sample YelNats1bottle13_FD_187545 | JGI IMG/M metagenome (GOLD analysis project Ga0207429, IMG submission 187545) | Hot spring thermophilic microbial communities from Obsidian Pool, Yellowstone National Park, USA - site 1 bottle 13 (SPAdes) (version 2) | ecosystem: Environmental > Aquatic > Thermal... | reverse complement strand
TAAAAGAGTAGTCCCAAATCCAGTAATGGATAGGGATAGAGGGTATTTGAACAACCCTGTTAGAGTAAAAGTAAATTGCTCTAACTAAAAAGAATCTCCCACTTCTATAAGTGGGAGAGGGTTCAAAGGCGAAAAACAAACAGGACAAAACAAGTATGTATTACAAATGTTAAAGTATCCAAAATTTAATCAATTAATAAAACAAGAAATATTAGAAATATATAAAAATAGAACAAGACTTGAAATGTATAAGTTTTTACAAAACATAGAGTTAAATTAAGATTAAGAAGGAGGAGTAAAAAATGGGTAACGAAAAAGAGTTGAATAAAAAAGAATTGGATAAACAAATGCTTAGATTTTTAGAAATGACAATTAAAAATCCATCATTTTTCAAACTATCTTATAACGAACAAATAGAAATAGCAAAAAGTTTTATACGAGGTGATTATAGTGTTTTAAATAAAATAATACAAGAAAAAAAGTCTTGCTAAAATGTAGCAAGACTTTTTTTAATGAATTATTTTTAATTCAGAATTATTGAACCCTCTCCTATTTATAAAAGTGAAAGTCTTCTTGTTAAAATTATAATAAAACTTTTAAACAAGCTGGAATTTATAGATTAAATTCAACAACGATTAAAGAACTGTTCCTTCACTAGATATACTATTTACATGGTTAATTTTAGTTTGTTTTTTGCTGTAATAATTGTAGCATTTTTTTATATATTTTTTTGTAACATTCATTACCTACCTACAAGAAGTTGGCGACTTCTGTTGTTATTTAGTTAAATTAAAATATTTTCTACATTATTCTTTTTTATTAATGTTATATTTTTATTATACAATTTAATTAACATTTCTATGTCTTTTTTTGTTAATCCTTTATAAATATCAAGTGCTACTTTAGTATTTAAACTTAAACAACATTCAATGACTCCAAATAAAACATCTAATTCAAAGTTATCAAAATTAAAATTGTTTTTTTCTATTTTTTTCTCTATTTTTTTTAATGTTTTTAAAACATTTTTCCAATAATAAGTATCGTTATGTGAAATGTTTTTTAATATAAATTTAATATCAAAAATTTCTTTTTCTATTAAAATTTTAAAAATCCTTACGTATTTATTATTTATATTTAAGTTATTTTCACGCTTTGTTTTAATGTAATTGTTTAAATATATAATATTTTCCATATTTTTTCACCCCGAATTATTTTTTATTTATTATATCACATATGTTTAAATTTTAAAATATAAATATAAAAATTTTTACCGTAATTTTAACAAGAAGACTCTGCTCTTTATAAGTGGGAGATGAATTGTAAAATATGATTTGCTATATCTGTGGAGTTGTTAATAAGTCTAATAGAAAATATAGAAGGTTGTATCCGACTGAAGTACTAAATGTATATAAAGAATTTGAAAATAGGTTTGCAAATAATCCAACAACAAAGAATTATCTAATAAAAAAAGAATTAGAAAAGTTATTAATAAAAGAAAAAGAAAGATTAACTTTAAAAAGAAAAGAAATAAACAAACAAAATCATATTTATTATATTCAATTAATAGAGTTAGTTAATAAAATACCAACAATATTTGATGAAACAAAAGAAAAATTTGATAATATAAAAATTGTAACATCAAAATATGAAAAAGATATACTTTATCAGGTCGTTGCAGAATATAAAGGATATTCATATTCAGGTTTTGGATATACATTAAACCAATCAATGAGAGATATATTAAACTTAATTCATTGGAGAATTGGTGAAAAGATAATATAAAAAAAGAGTAAGTTTTGTGCTTACTCTTTTTTTTTAGTTTATTCTATTTAAAATATAGTGTTGTTTACATACATTAAAAAATTAACTTGTAAATATTTTATAAAAAAATAAATAGTAGAAGTTTAAAAACTTCTACTATTTATTTTTTTCTTTTAAAAATTTAAGAATTTCGCCTGGATGAATATTAGACATTTTTTTATTATTCAATATTTCAGCATAGTAGAGCATTTTATCTATTGGTTCATTTGGAGTCAATTTTTTTTGTATTTTCCAGGCAGTATCACCTTCTTTAATATAAATTTCAACTACATCATATTTTTGCATTTCTTTTAAAGTTCTTTCCCTAATTTTTTGTGGTGAAATTGCATTTGATATAAAATTAAATAAAACAACAACTACTGCAAATCCAATAATGACATTAATAATTTTTTTAACTATTAATTTCTTTAAAATTCTTTCTCCTACCATAAATATCCCTCCTAATAAAAATTTTACTTATAAAACCATTTACTGTTTTTTTTATTTATTGTATTATTTTTATTTTTTTATTTTATAAAATAGGTAAAAATTTTAAAAATAAAAAAAATATAGTTTATAAAAAAACAAAAAGCTAATTTTAAATATAATAATAAAAATCAAAAATATAAGGAACTTGATGTTTATATTATTTACAAGTAAAATTTATATAAGGAGGTTTTATTTATGGCAGAAAATTTTGATGCAATTCTAAATTTAGAAGTAGGAAAGGAATATTTTATTAAAGGTAAATTAAACAAGAAGGCAGGTAAAGATAAAAAGGGTAATAAGTTTTATCATATAAAAATAACCGATGATTTAGGTTCTGTTTTTGGTAAAATAACAGAAAAAGAAGAAATATTTGTATTAATTACTGATTTAAAAGATGATACAACAGTAGAGGCTTTAATTGAAGTAAAGAATGCTGAAAAATATTATCTTGTAAATTTTAAAGAGATAAAATTACCAAAAACAGAATTTGATACTTTAATTGAAAAGATAAATGAAATTGAACATGAAGAATTAAAGAAACTTTGTTTAAACATTTTAAGCAAGGAAGATATAAAGAATAATTTATTAGAAACCCCTGCAACACAAAAGTCAGGTTATTCTTATGAAAAAGGATTAATAAAGCATATCTTGAGAATGATTGAATTATCTAAAACTATTTCAGATTTTATAAATGATAATAGTAAAATTAAAATTAACAAGGACTTGTTAATAACAGCAAGTATAATACACGATTTAGGTAAAATTAAATCATTAAATATAAATTCAATTACAATTGATAAAACAAAAGAAGGAATTTTGTTTGAAGATACTTATTTAAGTATAAAGTTATTATTAGAGGAATTAAATAATGTTAATTTAAATGAACATGAAAAGATGATGTTAGAACATATTATTGGTAGCTCAAAAGAACAAACTTCATTTGGTGCATTATTTATACCAAGAACTATAGAAGCAATAGTTTTTTCAATTATTGAAAAACTTGATACTCAAATAGCAAATTTTGAATTTATGAACGAAAAGGCAAATGGAAGTTTATATCAATTATTTCAAAAAGTATATTGCATTGATACATTTGCAACAAATTACACAAACAATACGAATAATACAAATAAGACTATAGAAGATGACGAACTTATTGGATTTTAAAAAATTAAATACCCATCGTTTATAAACGGTGATTTTATAAAAAAGTTTGGTTAAAAGAATTTTTATGAAGGAGGAGTATATTATGGCAAAAGTGAATACTGAAGAAATTTTAGCTGGTTTAAAAAACAAAGGCATAGGTGTAACAATAGAAAATATACAAAATATAATAAGAGAAAATGGTTTTATTGTAAAAGTTCATGTAGGACGTTTAAGAAATAGTTTTGAAATTACACCAGAGATCTTTGGTATTAATTTAAAGGAAAAAAGTAAAGAAACTAAAGAGTTTTTTACAAAACATATGAACAATGGCAAATTAATATTCATACCTGAAAGTGAAGAAAAAGCTTTAAAAAGCATAGAGATGTCTTTAAGAAATTATGTATATAATATATCAGTTGGATTTAATAATAGTTTTATTCCGTTATATAAGTATGATGAATTAATGGAAAAATATGAGGAAGTGAAAGAAAGATATTATGCAAAGAGAGATGAAATATTAGCTCATTGGGATGAAATGATAGATACATTTAAAAAAGATTTAAAAATAACGTTAAATGAATTTGGAGCTATGAATGCAGAAGAAATTTACAATAGAATAGTTAAAAAAATACCTTCAAAAGAAGAATACAAAAACTCGTTTTATTTTGAATTAAGATTAACAACTTTTCCTGTTTTACAGGAATTAGAATTTATTACAAGTGATGATATAAAGAAAAAAATAAAACAAGGTCAAATAGAAGATATAATGGAAACTGTACATGAAATAACAGGAAATTTATTAAATACAATATTTGACGCTGTAAATAAATTAATATTAGCATTGCAAAAAGAACCAGAAAGAATTCCATCAAGAACTATAGCAAAATTAAAAGAAATTCCTGATATAATAGAAAAAGAAAATATATTTTTCAATCCAAAAATAGAACAAATAAAAACATTAATACAAGATTTAATTAAAGAAAATGATTTTGAAGTAATGACAGAAAAAGCAGAAAATACATTAGCTTTTATTTATGGTTATTCAACTGAATTAGGATTGCAAAAATTTATTGATACAAAAGAATGTTTATATGAAAATAATGAGTTATTAGAAATTTACAAATTTATAAAATAAAAAACCTGAGTTTATTACTCAGGTTTTTTTTATTTTGCATTAACTTGTTTTTTTTAGAGTAACATTTGATAATGCTACATCTAATTGTTTTTTTATGTTATATTCAACCATAGTTTTAATTACAAGAGCAAACTTTTTAAAATTATTATCGTCTAATGGTACCCTTACTATTTGTTCAGGTTTTGCAGGGTTATACTTTGGAACAATAAGTCCATTTTCATTTTCTTCCCCTGGTCCTGTTTCTGCTGATAAAATCCAAGGCATTTTTTCCCCTGGAGTAATTTTAAATTGTCTTGAAAGTGACATGCCATCTGCTCTTTTTTCATTTCTCTTTTCTAATACTTTTGCAGATACTCCACCTATATCAATAAATATAGGTGGGGCATACTTTAAACCTTTTGCTTTTGCCTCTTCCTTTGCCTTATCAGCTAATGCCTTCATTTTTCCTGATAAAATATCATTTGCTAAGACTAATGCATCGTATTGATCAATGTAAATAGTTATATTTTGCTTAATTCTGTTGTTTTTTTCTTGTGTAGCGTCATATTCAATAAAGTTTATTTGAATTTTTCCTATTGGAAGTGCATTTGCCATCACTTCAAAAAATACATTCTTTCCATCAAATCTTATAATTTGATTTATATTTGTTTTAACCTTCATAAATAAACATCCTCCTTTATATAAAATTTTTTTTGCCTAACTATTTTTCTATATACTAATATTATATATTATTTTGTTTTTAGTATATAATATAAAATAGTAAAAAATATCAAATTTATTGACAAAAGTATAAACTAACTATATTATATAAAATATAAGGAGGTTGTCAATATGAATTATGAATCCGAATTATATGATTTAATAATAAATAATTTAAAAGAAAGATATTCTATAGAAAATGAAGATACTTTATTAAGATACTTATTCTTAAGATTTAAAATAGATAATTTTTTTGACAAAGAATTAACAGATAATAAATACGAATTTAAGACCAAATTAAGAGATTTTATAATTGAAGAATTAAATTTCCCAAATGAAATAGTGTATAAGGGTGAAAAAATAAATAAAGGATATTCTTTAGAAAATTCGTTCATCAATATAATCGATAATATTATTTTGTCTTTTGAAATAAGGAAAATACAAAGTATATACAATGTAGAGCTTACAAATAAAGATTTGTTTGAATTGGAATGGCAAAAAGTAAAAATGTTTTTAATGAGCATAAAACCAAAATTTAAAGATAAAAAATATAATGAAGCATATATAAAATATGAAGGATTGAAATTTATAAATAAATTATATAATGCAAAGATTAGTCCTTATAAAATAATCGAATATATAGATTATCCTACTGAACATAATTTTTTCAAAAGAACATTAGAAGAAAAATATGAAGCTTTAGTAAGAGATGGATATATTGTAGAAAAAACAAATGTTAATTTAATAAAAGAAGAAGATGTAGAAAATTACTTTGTTAAAAATATAGAAAGTATAGAAGAGGGGTTAAGAGTTTTGGCAAGACAGTATCCAGTAAAAGATGGGTATATAGATATATTAGCACAAGATAAGGAAGGTAATTATGTAATAATTGAAATTAAAAGAGAAATAAATAAAGAAATTGTTTGGCAAATATTGCATTATGATAAAGAAATAAGAAAAATAAAAAATACAAATAATGTTAGGATTATAGTAATTGCAAATAAGTATAAAAAATCAATTCTAAATATATTAAAAAATTTTTCTAATATAGAATATTATAAATATAACTTTAGAACAAATTTTGGTGAATTAAAACATATGAAAATAGAAGAATATATTGCTTAAAAAAAATAAATGAGAGAAGGTTCAAACTAACCCAAGTTATGTATCTGAAGAAAAAATATAATAAACGCTGTAATATTCTTTACAATTAACATGGTAGGAATATTGTTTACACCTATAAAAATTTAACAAATAATAATCGAACAAAAATAATAAATTAAATAAATCAAACAGGGGGTGGTGTTATAATAAATAAAAAAGAAGTAATTATAACAAGAACAGTTAGAATGTTAATTAATGAGGCTATAAAAGAAACAAAAATAGCAAATAGATATATTTTGTGTGAAAAAATAAATGAATATATTATGGAAAGATATGATGAATATAACATGGATTATCATTGCAAAAGAATGGGAATAGATACAACAAAAAAGCTTTTAGATATTATTGACGCATATTTCTATAAATACTTTGAAAAAGATTTTCCAAAAGAAGAATTAAAAGAAGCGTATTAAAAGGAGGTAGAAGATGGGTATTTTTGACTAAAAAAAAGCGTCCATACGCTCGTGACTTTAGTCATGAGTAAGGACGCTTTAATAATGACATATGTTATTTGTGTATCATAACTTATATAAGTTAAAAGTTTGTTTTGTGTAACATAAGGGAGTGGGAATGTCAAATATGTAGGACAGTTTCTAAGTGTAGAATTATTAATAAGTCTAATAGAAAATATAGAGGATTATATATCTGTAAGTAAGAGTAAATTGCTCTAACTAAAAAGAATCCCCCACTTCTATAAGTGGGAGAGAGTTCAAAGAAAAGTAGGAAAGTAAAAAAATTATAGTTATAAAAAATATTTTTTTTAAAAAATATATATAATAATAACAGATAGAAAAAAACTGTAGTAAAAGCATTTTTGCTTTATATTCTTAGTAAGAGGGTTTTACACCCCTTTATATATAAATAAGGTTTTTAAATTGTTTTATTTAGTTAGTTCTTTATTTTTTATGTTAGAGGTCATTAAGCCTCTTTATATACATCCCCTTATATATACTCCTACTTTATACATGACTTCATCCCCAGCTAAAGACAGAAGAAGGTCCTTCTGTCTTTTTTTTAATTTTTTGAAAAAATAATGTATTATTGTGTTTCACAATATTAATAATATTTCTTTTAACATTTCATTAATTTCATTTTCTATTTGTTTCTTTTTAGCAAATTTTTTTAATCCTTCTATTGCAATATCTTTATTGTAATCAGATAAATTTTTAATATTTTTAATTACATTTTTAATTATTTCTATTGAATCATCTTGTTTTATTTTTGAATTATCTTGTTTCATCTTAATCACCTTCCTTTATAACAAGTATTTGTTATTATTATATATTTTTTTAAATATACATTAAGAATTATATATAAAATATTGATTAAAGTCAAATTATACAATATACTATACAATAGTAAACAATAATTTAAAAGGAGTGTGATATCATGAAAGAAAAAATAAAAAATTATTTTAAAAATAATCAGCATAAAATAATAACTGTATTAATTTTGTTAGTAATAGGTTCTGTTGTTGCAATAATAGGTGACAAATTTGCAAGTAAGCAAAATAAAGAACTGAGTAATTTTATTAATAATATTAATGAGATAAGATATGATGGAATAATTGATTTTCAATATAATTTAAAATTTATTTCAAAAGAAATATATAAAAATAATGAAGAAGTTTATAAATACAAAGGAGAAATTAACGATTTAAGTGCGGGAGAGGTTAGTAAAGAAAACTTAGAGTTTTATAAAAATGTATATTTAACAAATAATTCAATAATAGAAGAAGTAATAGGTCCTAATAAATCTAATTTTTCAATTATAGATAAAAAGATTGTATTAAAATTACCTTTAAAAAAGAATAATTCATGGGAAGAAGAAGTAATATATGAAGATAATAAATATAAAGCAATAACAAAGATTTTAGATGTATTTATTGATGATGGTAAAAAAGTAGTAATTACAGAAACAACTATAGATAATATAAAAGGATTTAAAGATAATAAATATAGAGAAATAAGAATATATAAAGAAAACGAAGGACTTATTTATTTTGAAAAGAATGAAGAAAACTTAGATGATTTTACAGTTAGTTGGTGGATTGATAATAGTAATTTTAGAAAATACTTAGGAAAAATAAATGCTTCAAAGGAGTGATAAAATGAAAGATAAAACAAAAAGAATTATTGTTTGGGTATTATTGTTTTTAATGTTTTTCACAAGTGGAATTGCTTTGCTTGCAAGATAATAAAAAAAGAACCAAATAAATTTGGTTCAAGAACCAAATAAATTTGGTTCTTTTTTTATTATTATATTGTAAGTATAAAAAAATACAACTAAAAAATAAAACATTTTTTAGTTGTATTTTATACTTTAGTAAATATAATATATAATATATCCCAAATTTTTAAAGCAAAGGAGGCTGATACAATGAAAAAAACTTAACAACAAAGCTTTTACTTTACTTGAGCTTATAGTTATTGTTACTATAGTTGCAGTGTTGTCAATTGTTTTACTGCCTATGGTAAATAAACAAATTGACAAAAGTAAGCTTAGTAAGGTAAAAGCTGATTTAGACAGTTATATTAAATCCATTAACTTGTTTTATGCAAACAACAATAGATACCCAACTAACAAAGAAGAAC
>Ga0207429_10214_pt1 | contig 9121 bp, 4 predicted proteins | sample YelNats1bottle13_FD_187545 | JGI IMG/M metagenome (GOLD analysis project Ga0207429, IMG submission 187545) | Hot spring thermophilic microbial communities from Obsidian Pool, Yellowstone National Park, USA - site 1 bottle 13 (SPAdes) (version 2) | ecosystem: Environmental > Aquatic > Thermal springs... | reverse complement strand
TATACGACGTAGAAAGCAGTCCTGAATTATTAGAACTTGCTTACTATACAGGTTTGGGTGCAAAAAACTCCCAAGGATTTGGGTGTTTTGAGATAATTGGGTGAAAGAAAGGAGGGAGAGAGGATGAATTTGCCTTTAATTACTGCAGCAATTGGTGCACAGTTTAGAGACGATATAGATGTTCTCGATTCTCGCATCAAATCTATAAAGCTAGAAGAAGACGAAAAAGATAGAGCTTATAATATTTTTATGACCTTTAATTTGGATGAGGATAAACTACTATTTGATGATCCTCTACTCTATAATGAAAGACATACTAGGGAATTTAAGTATTTTGGCAACAATTCAGGTTCTTCGTTACAAACTTATGTAGTTAGGGAAGTAAAGGCATTGTATTACCTTTTGGCTGAAGTATGGATGGATTTATATAAGGCATTAGAAAAAGAAAATATGAATAATAGTGAATTATATCAATTATTAAAAGAGCTAGAGGAAAATAAATTTGTTTTTTTAAAAGAAAAGAAAGGGAAAATGTGTATAAATTTTAAGAAACTAATTCTGCCACAAGATATAGAAATAGAAATTAAAAGCGACGATAAGAAAAAAATTTTAGTTAAGGACAAAAAAAACGAAAAGGAGCAAACAATGAATTATGAAAATTTCATTAAATATATAAGAGGCGAAGGAAAAAGCAAATATAAATATGTTTTAGTAGTGCCACGTATAATAAAAGATGGCAACGAAAAAATAGTTTCTAAACATCCTGATTATATTGAGTTAATTAAACGCTTAAATAAAATTGGCGAAGGAACATCAGATAACTCTATTGAGACTGTTGAAACAGCACAAAAACGCGTTTGTTATATTTGTGGGAACAGCAAAGTTGGGGTATCAAGTTCTAAAACGTCAAAGTTTTCTAGAAGTGGGATAAATAAATTTTTTACTATTACGACCAAAAATTCCGCTCGATTTCTTGAAAGTACTATTGACAATTATGATGATGTATATTCATTTTGCGACGAATGTTATCAAAATTTACTTATTGGTGAAAAGGTAATAGAAGAGAAATTTAAAGGAAATATTGCTGGAGAAAGTGCTTATATACTTCCTGAAAGTATGATGGGAGAGTTTAATTTTAATTATATTTCTAAAATTAAAGAGCATGTTGATTTTGCTTTTAACGTTAACGATTCTTTAAATTGGTTAAAAAGTGTAGAGGCAGAAGCTATAATAGATCAGAAAAATCCTTACGTAGTAAATTTTATCATATATCGTACAGATGGAAGATCTGTTGAACTTTTAGATGCTTTTGAAGATATTCCTTTTTCTCGCTTTGTTAAACTAAATGAGTTATTTAAAGAAAAAGTAAAAAAAATCAAACCACATCTTGAGTACTTTTCATTGAGTAGTATTTATCACATTATACCTGTTAGGAAAGTAAAAGTAAATCAAAAAGAAAAACAAATTGACATTGGGAGAGTACTTACTCTTTATAAATCTATTTTATCTGATTATCAGGTAGAAAGAGAAACTATTTATAGTTATGCATCTGAAGCATTAGATAAGGGGATACGGCAACTATCCAAAGGTAAAATTGACAATTATGAAAACTTGCAATTAACGAAATACATAGGTAACACGGATTTTTTTATCAAAACTATAATTATGAGTTATATAGTGCTTATGAAAGTTTTACAAGAACTTAAAATAGTTGATAAATACTTTTTTAAAAACCGACAATTTTGGGAAGGTGAGAAATTAATGGATGAAAAAAAAGAATTTCTTTTGGCACAAGTAGAACAGATAGAAGTTTTTTTAGAACAGCAAGGATTTACAGATGAAGAAAAAGCTCTATTTTACCTAGGAACTCTTCTTTATAGAGTAGCTTTAGCACAATTTATAAAAGAGCACAAAACAAAACCTATACTCAAAAAAATCCAATTTCAAGGGATGAACATAAATGAGGTATTAAGGTTGTATGAAGATATAATAGAAAAATTAAGACAGTATGACAAAATGACTTTATTTGCCGAAAATTTAATAAACCGTTTTCATAATTATTTTGGACATCTTAGAAAGAGATGGCCTCTTAGTGACCAGGCCAATGTATTCTATATTATGGCTGGCTATGCATACATGGTAGGGCAGAAGACACCAGATATAACAAAGGAGGAGGAGTCTGCTGTAGAAAAGGAAAAAATTGCAATGGCAGAATTAGAAAAATTGAGCGAATAGAAGAATAACTGAGTTGATAAAAGTGAAAGAGGAGGAATGATTAAAATGATAATTAATCAAAATAGCGAGTTTCTTTTTGGATTTGAAGCGGTTATGACAAACCCTAATGGTGATCCAGATCAAGAAAATAAACCACGTATGGATTATGAGACATCGACAGTATTAGTGAGTGATGAGAGACGAAAAAGGGATGTTAGAGATTTTCTAAAAGCAAAGGGTTTCCAAATTTTTGTTGACACGTTAGCTGATAAAAAGGTTCCAATGGATAAAATGTTTGAATATATTTATGACCAGTGGTTGTCTGATAATGAAAAAGTGGAAACATTTTTAAGTGGACACGATGAAGTTAAGCAATTATGGGATGAATTAGGTTTAAATGAAGTGAAATCTTATGAAGATTTGAAGAAAAAAATAAAGGATAGTAAGAGAAAAGATTATTTGACTCAAGTTAACAATAGTGTTCTTACGCATATTATTAAAACATCTCTTATTGATATAAGACTTTTTGGAAGTGCAATGGCTGTAGAAGATGTAACACGCACTTATACAGGACCTATACAAATTGCGTGGGGATATTCTTTACATCCCGTGCAACTTGTAAAATCTAATACTATTACCTCGATTATGAATGATGACGCTTCTACTTTTGGTAAAAAGCACAAATTATACTATGCATTTATTTGCCATTATGGAACAATCAATAAATTTAGTGCAAAATACACTGGTATGACAGAAGAGGATAGGGAAATTTTCCGCAAATCTCTTGTGCAAGGAATGTTAGCAAATCAGACAGATAGTAAGCAAGGACAAATTCCTGCATTTTATTTAGAAATTATATACAAACCTGAATTTGATGGCTTTCTAGGAGACCTACGCCGTTTTTTAGAGACGGGATATAATGAGGAAAAACCAATACGGAGCATAAAAGACATAAAAATTGATTTTAGCAAATTAAGTGAAGTAATAAATCAAATGAAAGAAAAAGGTTATATAGATAAAGTTATTGGGTGGTTTTATCCTTTTATTAAATTAGAACAACTTGTAGGTATACCTGAGTATGAATATATAGACCTATGGGAAGTAATTAAATAAATTTGGAGGGCTAAAGATGAGACTTTTAACTTTTCATCTGCAAGGTAAGGCAGCTCATTTTCGCAGATATCATTCAAATTCTTCTGCACTAACTTATTCTATCCCTCCTCGCACAACGATAATAGGCATGATAGCAGGTCTTTTAGGATTTGAAAGAGATTCGTATTATGAACTCTTTTCACTTGATAAATGTAATATTACGGTAGCGATAAAAAGTCCTATAAAAAAATTAGTGCAAAAGATGAACTTACTAAAAATAGAAGGAATAAATGATTTTAATGGCTCTAAAGGAGTTCATACTCAAACGCCAACAGAGATAATTTTTCCACAAAATTTAAGGAATGGATATATAGACTATCAGGTTTGGTTTTATCATAAAGATAAAAGTATTATGGAGGACTTTAGAAAGCTTATAGCTGGTGGAAATGATTTTTATATTACAAAGGGAATTTCTCTATCACTTGGAGGGGCCCAATATTTAGGTTGGCTAAGGTATGAAGGAGAAATTGAAGGGGAAGAAAAAAATTATGAGGCCAGTATTCCCATTAGTTCTGTGATTCCAATAAAGTATATTAATGATATCGAAATCGGGAGAGATAGCTATAATAAATATTTCTTTGTAAAAGAAGATATTCCTCTTGAATTTGATAAAGATAGACGTTTAACAGAAACAGGAAAAGGAAACATGCTTATAAATTTATTTTCACATCCCATTAAAGCGACAGTTACAAAATATGTGGAACTAAGTAATAATGAATATATAACATGGATGGAATAAGTAATTAGCTAAAGTAGCAAAGTGATATATTTTAAGTGGAATTAACAAGAAGGTGTTCTTGAATGGAGTATTATGCTCATTATGATCAAAAACAAAATTTAAAACAATATTTAAGTGAACATTTACTTGCTGTTAAAAATATTGGTGAAACTAATTTTGTACCGTCTGTTTCCTTTCAAGAAATAAGTAATAGTGAATTAAAGGAGTTAATAAAAAATATATTATTTTTCCACGACTTTGGCAAATATACAACATATTTTCAAAATTATTTGGTCAAAAATATCCATAATAAGTATAAAGAACATGCGCATATTTCTGCTTGTGTAGCTTATCTATGGATTAAAAAATATCTTTTTAACGAAAAAGAAAATATTACAAAATTAATTTGGGCATTTTTAGCTTATGTTGTTATACTTAGACATCATATGAGTTTAGAAATAAATACATTTTTTGATAATGAGAAATGGGGAAAGCTTGAAGTACAGGTTGCAGATCTTCGTGAAAATATTGATGCAATAGTTGCTGATTTAAATGATAGATGGCCAGTGGAACGAGAGAAAATTTTAGAAATTTTAAAAGTAAATGAACTTAAAGAGGAAACATTATTCATTTATATGCCTCAATATATATCAAACAGATTCAAAAATGAAGAGTGGTATTTTGCCTCAATATATCTTTTTTCTTTACTAATTGATTCAGATAAATTGGATTCAGGAACTGTTCAAAAAAAGCAAATGTGTTTTGTCGAAGATAAAAGAGTGGAAGATTATATTAAGCAAAAGCATAAAAATGATACACATACAAATTTTGTAAATGAAAAAAATAATGCGAGAAAATATATGATTAGAACTCTTCAGGAACTAACTAGTGAGCAAATAAAAAATCAACACTTTTTTACTATTACGGCACCAACAGGCATTGGTAAAACACTGGCTTCCTTGCAATGTGCTCTTTATCTTCGAAATAGAATAAAGAAAGAAATGAATTATACACCACGTATTATTACTGCAATCCCTTTTATTAATATAATTGAACAAACTCAAAAAGATTATGAAGCTGTTGTTGGCAATACAGCTCACTTGATTGTACATCATCAATTTGCCGATTTTGGAAATAGATCAAATGGAGATGAAATTATTCCAGTTGAACGTAAATTATTAGAGGTAGAGGCGTGGGAAGGAGATATAATTTTAACTACTTTTGTTCAGTTATTTCAATCATTACTTACAGACCAAAATCGCTTGTTAAAAAAAATTAACAAATTAGCAGGTAGTATCGTAATTTTAGATGAGATTCAATCAATTCCTGATGAATATATGCCACTTATTGGAGCAGTATTGAGAAAACTGGCTCAGTTTTATGGTACTCGTTTTATTTTAATGACAGCTACTCAACCAAAAATACTACAGCTTGGTGATATGTTATTGAATGAAAAGAAAGAAGAACCTATAGAGCTTTTAAAAAACCATGATAAATATTTTAAAAACAAGAAAAGAACAAAATTGTTTCCGCTTTTTAAAAATGAATTCAATGATGGTAATGAATTTGTAGAATTTTTTATGAAAATATGGCAACAAAACCAGTCAGCTCTTATCGTTGTTAATACTATAAAACGAAGCATTGAAATTTTTAATCTTTTGAGGGAAAAACAGCAAAAATATAAAGAAATCAATGATAATATAAAAATTTACTATTTATCAACCAATATTATTCCAAAACACAGAGAAAAAGTAATTGAAAAAATAAAAAAAAATCTTGAGAATAAAGAGCCTGTAATATTAGTTTCAACTCAAACTATTGAAGCGGGTGTAGATTTGGACTTTGATATTGGATTTAGAGATCTTGCACCTTTGGAATCCATTATCCAAACAGCAGGACGTGTTAACCGAGAAGGGAAAAAAGGAGAAGGAGCACCACTTTATATTTTGAAAATTGATAGAGATTACGAAAAGGTATATCATCTTCACCATATAGATCGCGTTAAAAAATTATTGGCAGATAAAGAATGTATATGGGAATCTGAATATAAAGAACTGGTTGAAAAATACTACGAGGAACTTATTAAATCAGGTGTATCTGATAAGTCGCAAAAAATTTGGGAGGAAGGAATTATAGGCTTAGATTTTACAAAATTAAAGGAATTTGAACTCATTAAAAATATAGGTGAAGTAGTTGATGTTTTTGTAGAAATTGATGACGAGGCAAGTGTATTATTGAATGCATATGAAGATATAAAACGAGGAGCCTGGGGTTCAGAAACTTTATGTAGAATTTTCCCTATGGAATGTAAAAATTTAGATATAGAACCTACATTTTTTAAAAAAAGAGCACTATTACAACTACTACTAAAAAAAATGAGAAAATATATAATACAAATCCGTATAAATCGCGCTTTGAAAAATCCTCCTATAAAATTTAGTGCTCGGAATGGTATAGAAGCTAATTTTTACTGGATTCCCAAGAATCAAGTTGAAGAGTATTATGATTTTGAAACAGGTTTTATTGACGAAACAGCAGCTGTATATATTTATTAAATTAATAATTTAATTTTTACAGATTGATTTTTTGTCGTCGATGCCCAATAGTGCAAAAACGCCTGGAGATCGACGACATTTTTATTTTTTTGATTTTTAGAAAGTAATTGATTTTATTGGACAATATGGTATAATAAAGCCAAGATACTTGACAAGAAAGATATAAAGGAAAAATTTTTTCTCCTCTTTTTATGCGCCTTTTAACGTGCTTTTAGCCTACCTATAAGGAATTGAAACTAGAATTTACAGGAGATGATATTCTTAAAAATCTTCGCTTTTAGCCTACCTATAAGGAATTGAAACACGTCTTTGACGAGCACGGCGATGTTATAGCCCGTGCTTTTAGCCTACCTATAAGGAATTGAAACAATGTTTATAAAAATAAGGTGGTGAAAATAAGACAAGCTTTTAGCCTACCTATAAGGAATTGAAACACAATTATGCCGTCTTTTGTTTCTTCTATTACTTGGGCTTTTAGCCTACCTATAAGGAATTGAAACGAATAACCTTGTATTATTAATTTAGTCTGTTCTTCTCGCTTTTAGCCTACCTATAAGGAATTGAAACCTCTGGCGGTTTTTGCTAGCAATCTTTTTGTAAGCTGGCTTTTAGCCTACCTATAAGGAATTGAAACTATTATACAACTACATTTTGTTGTTGTCAACACTTAGCTTTTAGCCTACCTATAAGGAATTGAAACAACTGATTAATCAACGTTTCTTCTGCGGCAATCTGCCGGGCTTTTAGCCTACCTATAAGGAATTGAAACAGGTAATCGGCCACTTTGATAGTGGAATACCCTTCTGCTTTTAGCCTACCTATAAGGAATTGAAACTTGATAAGGCCACTGGTGAATGGCTGGACAGGCGGGCGCTTTTAGCCTACCTATAAGGAATTGAAACTGCCCAGCCACATGGGAATATGCCAAAATGCGTTGAGCGCTTTTAGCCTACCTATAAGGAATTGAAACAAGGGAATCAGGGCTGCACTGGCAAGGGCACTGGATTGCTTTTAGCCTACCTATAAGGAATTGAAACACCTAAACCTCACCATGTCCTCCGTCACATCGAAATGCTTTTAGCCTACCTATAAGGAATTGAAACCGTTGATTGTTGTATCGCCTCTGATTGTTGAGACTTCTGCTTTTAGCCTACCTATAAGGAATTGAAACAGTACCAGGCTGGCCGCCTTAAGGTTGGGGCTGCCAGCTTTTAGCCTACCTATAAGGAATTGAAACCTATGTGATAGACGCCAGGGTGCGGCTTGGTAAGCCGCTTTTAGCCTACCTATAAGGAATTGAAACTATTTTTTGGTACTCCAATTGCTTGTAAATTTTTTACTGGCTTTTAGCCTACCTATAAGGAATTGAAACAATTTTTTTCATTTAAAACTTTATCAAATTCTATGTGCTTTTAGCCTACCTATAAGGAATTGAAACTAAAAATGTGATTATTAGAAAGCAAGAAGAAATGCAGCTTTTAGCCTACCTATAAGGAATTGAAACCCACAATTATCCATCCATGCATAATATCCAATTTATTGCTTTTAGCCTACCTATAAGGAATTGAAACAAAATTTGATTGAAAGGGAAATTAAAAAATTAAAGGAGGCTTTTAGCCTACCTATAAGGAATTGAAACAATTTCATTTCTCCAAAAATTCCATATTTATCTAATGCTTTTAGCCTACCTATAAGGAATTGAAACTCTAATTATTGCAACTTTAGTTGTTTATCTAATATTTAGCTTTTAGCCTACCTATAAGGAATTGAAACGTGCAAACATTGAGCATGGCTCAAACGATAGCCAACGCTTTTAGCCTACCTATAAGGAATTGAAACCGGTCAACCACGAAGAATGGGCCCCACTTGGCACCTGCTTTTAGCCTACCTATAAGGAATTGAAACAAATACCTGTCAAGTACAGTACATTTCGCAATGTATTGCTTTTAGCCTACCTATAAGGAATTGAAACAAATAAAATGGATTGTAGGATAGTTTGTCTTTACCTGGCTTTTAGCCTACCTATAAGGAATTGAAACTGGCTTACTCCTCCACCACCTGCTTCTACATACTTTGCGCTTTTAGCCTACCTATAAGGAATTGAAACACCAATATTACAACTGGGACCGACATAGTCGCTATGCTTTTAGCCTACCTATAAGGAATTGAAACTCTAATCCTAAAGCAAGTCTTTGTCCTTTTTGTGCCTGCTTTTAGCCTACCTATAAGGAATTGAAACCAAAGCCACCTCGTAATAAACAGTCTTGCCGTCCAAGCTTTTAGCCTACCTATAAGGAATTGAAACTTTCAAAGCGACAGGGAATAACTTTCTCACTTGCTAGGCTTTTAGCCTACCTATCCTGAAAATAGTGTCTCTCAAAAAGGCAACAAAAAACTAAACCCATACCGATGTAAAAATATGGGATAAATAAATGGTTAATAAAGTTAAATTAAAAGTTAAGACACTGCAGATTCGACCGTG
>Ga0207429_10212_pt1 | contig 9191 bp, 6 predicted proteins | sample YelNats1bottle13_FD_187545 | JGI IMG/M metagenome (GOLD analysis project Ga0207429, IMG submission 187545) | Hot spring thermophilic microbial communities from Obsidian Pool, Yellowstone National Park, USA - site 1 bottle 13 (SPAdes) (version 2) | ecosystem: Environmental > Aquatic > Thermal springs... | reverse complement strand
TACTTGCTCTACAGCCATGTTTTTAGCAGTTTCGTAAATTTCGTTTTTATTCATTCTCAGTGACCCCCTTTGATGATTATTTCAATACTAATTATACAGTGGACACAATTTTATTTTAACTCCCAGACGGTGAATTATAATATGAATATACATACTAAAATGGTTACCACTATCGAGGGATTTAATAATAGTTTTAGTACAGTTAGAATTAAAATATAGAAAGAAAAATAAATCAGGAGGAGGTATTGTAGAATATGCTTAAGAGGGCTAAATTGTTAGCGTGGATTACTTTGGTGCTCTTTCTATTATTAAACTTAAATGTGGGTGGTTTTAAGCCAACAGTACTAGCAGATGATTCTAACAATTTAGCAAAAAACAAAAGCATAGTTGCAAGTAGCTATACACAAGTTTATGTTCCCCAAAACGCAAATGATGGGAACATACAAACTTATTGGGAAGCGGCACCAAATTCATATCCAAATACGTTGACAGTAGATTTGGGCAGCCAACAAACATTTAATAGGATTGTTATTAAACTCAATCCAAATCCAATATGGGGTGCAAGGACACAAGAGATTGAAGTGCTGGGGAGCAATAATAATTCTAATTATACTACCATTAAAAGTCGAACAAGTTATAATTTTAATCCCAACACAGGCAATGTTGTAACCATTACATTTAACAGTGTAAGTTATAGATATGTTAGACTAAAATTTTATTCAAATAGTGGAGCAACAGGTGGACAAGTTGCTGAATTAGAAATTTATAACGATGTAGCAAGTAATACAGGCAAATATGAAGCAGAAAATGCTGCATTATCAGGTGGTGCAAAAGTAAACTTTGACCACAACGGTTATTCAGGGACAGGATTTGTTGATGGTTATTGGAATGTTGGTGCAACTACTCAGTTTAATGTTCGGGTTCCAACAACAAAGAGTTATTATCTTTCAATTAGGTATGCAAACGCTACGGGTTCAACAAAGACGGTATCATTGTATATTAATGGAACAAAAATTAAACAACTGAGTTTACCAAATTTAGCTAACTGGGATACATGGGCAGATGCTGTTGAAACGGTGAACTTAAACTCGGGAAATAATACAGTTACAATTAAATACGAAAGTACAGATTCAGGAAATATTAATATAGACTACATTACAATAAGTGATACGCCTCCAAGTGGCGGCAGTGGATTGCCGGACGTGATAATAACCGACATTCAATGGGAGCCAGCAAATCCAGTAGCGGGTGACCAGGTTACATTCAAGGCAGTGGTAAAGAATCAAGGTACAGGACCGACGCCAGCAGGGACAATAGTTGGAGTAGGGTTCCAGGTAGATGGGGGATCGACGATAATTTGGAGTGACAATTATACACAATCGATAGCACCTGGTGAAAGTGTAGTATTGACAGCGAATGGAGGAGTGAGTGGTTCGAAGTGGACAGCGGTAGCAGGGACACATACAATCAGTGCAACAGTAGATGATATCAATAGGTTCCCTGAGAGCAACGAAACTAATAACTCTTTCAGTAAACAAATAACTGTGGGACAGCCAACTGGTTGCGACTTGGTAGTAACAAATATAACAATTTCACCGTCCAACCCATCAGCTGGGCAACAAGTAAGTTTCACAGTAACTATTAAAAATCAGGGCAATGTTGCATCACCTAACAATGTAACGCATACTGTCGGAATTAAGATTGATAACAGCGATGTTATATATTGGAATAATACTTATACATCTTCTATTCCAGCAGGCGGAAGTGTAAACATTACAATAAATAGTGGAACAAATGGTAGTTAATGGACCGCAACCACTGGTACTCACGTTGTTACAGCGGTTGTTGATTACAACAATACAATTCAAGAGCTTAATGAAACAAACAATTCATATTCTACAGTTGTAACCATAGGCTCAACGACCTCTACAGGCCGTGGAGCAGATGTTCCATGGATTGAGTTAGAGGCAGAAAATGGTAGCACAAATGCCCAGGTTGTTGGACCAAATAGGAATGTAGGAGACTTTGCAGGTGAGGCATCTGGCAGAAAAGCAGTTGTTTTAACTCAAACAGGTCATTATGTTGAGTGGACTGTTCCAACAAAAATAAATGCTATTGTGGTTAGATATTGTATACCAGATGCTCCGAATGGTGGAGGAATAAATGCAACTCTTAGTCTATATGTAAATGGTGTCCATAGACAGGATTTACAATTAACATCAAGGTATGCTTGGTTGTATGGACCAGAAGATAATCCTAACAATTCACCTTCGTCTGGCCCGCCAAGAAGAATTTATGATGAGACAAGAGCATTAATAGGTGATGTTCCAGCTGGTGCAACGCTCAGACTTCAAAAAGATTCAAGTGACACAGCAGCATATTATGCTATAGATTTTGTTGACATTGAGTTTGTTGGTCCACCGTTACAGAAGCCTGATAACTTCTTATCGATTACAGATTTTGGTGCAACACCAAATGACACAACTGATGATAGCAATGCAATTGACGCATGTATACAGGCAGCAAAACAGCAAGGAAAGGGAGTATGGATTCCAGAAGGAGTATTCTATCAGAGCCGAAAGGCAATTGTTGATAATATAACAGTGAGAGGCGCTGGAATGTGGTATTCTGTTCTATACAGTTCTAATGATTCGTTTACAGATTGGGGATTTGTAGGTTTTATAATCAATGGACCAAATTGTAAGTTTTATGACTTTTCAATATTTGGCGATGGTACTCAACGTGATACAGGTGGAAAAGCATTTTGTAATTCAGCATTTACAGGCACAGAAATTGGTAATGTGTGGATTGAACATACAAACTGTGGTTACTGGGTAGGTGGAACAACGCCATCGAGTGGTTTGCATATGTTCAATTGCAGAATTAGGAACACTTATGCTGATGGAATTAATTTATGTAACAGCACAAAGAATGCACTAATTGAGAACGTACATGTAAGGCACACAGGAGATGATGGTATTGCAATTTGGTCAGCAACAGATTTAACATCAGAGCCGTGCTCCGGGAACATAATTAGAAAATGTACCGTTCAGCTACCATGGCGTGCAAATGCGTTTGCAATATACGGTGGGAATAACAATACAATTGAGGATTGTGTCGCATATGATACACTAACGTATGGTGGAGTTAACATTAGTTCATGTTTTAATCCATATCCATTTAGTGGAACTACTACAGTTCAGCGTGTAACGTTGGTACGATGTGGTGGAGCATTCTGGGGTGGATTGCAATTTGGTGCATTCTGGATAAATGCAGACGATTCAAATATTGTTGGCCTTGTGGTAAAAGATATTGATATAATTGATTCAACATTTTCAGGTTTGCATATACAAAGCGAAACTTATGGGCACCCTGTACCAAATGTTTTAGACAATGCGAGATTTGAAAATATTAACATTATTGGCTGTGGAACTGATGGCATTTACATTAGAAGTGGTTCTCGTGGAAGTGCGACATTCAAAAATGTTGTTGTAAGTGGCTGTAATGGATTACCATTAAGAAACGATGCAGCATCAACATTTACAATAATAAGAGAAAGTGGGAATGTTGGTTGGTAAGATGTTAATATAAAATGCTGAGGGTTGTCTCATTTCATATAAATGAGACAACCCTGTTTATTGTTATAAAAGGCAGTAATATCAAATTTGTAATATAGAGAATGGAACTTTCTTTACAATAAAAGCAAGTTAAACTTATAATAAAAATAGGAGGAATGAAAATGGTCAATGAAATTTTAATTAGAAAATTTATAAGAAAATTTTTTGATAATACAAATGAGTATACAATTTTGCAGTTTGTTTGGGTGATTACTGCTTATTATTTTGTTTTAAATTCACTGTTAAAATCCGAAATATTTAAAAACTTAAAGATAAATGGCATTGAAAAGGTCTTAGAGATTAACAATAAACTTTTAGAGTATATTGAAAACTACAACTTATTATGGATAACAGCAACAATAATGCTGTTTATATCATATTTGATTATTACAACAGTTTGTAAATCAATTTTTGAAAATTATAAATATTTAAATACGTTCTGTGATTACGGATGGTATCTTAGTTGTTGGTCATTTCTAGTTTATATAAATTATGTGTTATTTATATGGACAGATAAGTATTATCCATTAGTATTACTAATACTTTCAATTGTAGTATATTATATTAAAAAAGTATACACAAAGAGATCAATGGAAAAATTAATCTAATTTATGATAAGTTTATGATAAGGCATTAGGTAACTAAATTTTGTAAAAACACAATATTATTATCAATTCAATAAAAATACCATATAAACCCAAAAATATTAAAATTTTCTAATATAAAGAGGATGGGATAATGTATAAAAGTATAAAGTATCGAATAGTTTTTGTGACCTCAATAATCTTCATTGCATTTATACTTTTAGTGGCATTGGCTTCAAACTTTATATTCAAAGATTTTTTAATGGATTATTACTACCAGCTATTACAAAAAAATGATCAAAGTATAACCAATAATTATAAAGTTTATGTAACGCTCATAGAAGAGTCTGCAAAACAGATTGGGACAAATAGTAAAGTATTTGAACTGTTAAAAAACAATAATGCAGGAGGCAATATAACAGAGATTTTAGATGGAATCAAACTTTCTAATACAAGAATATTGGCAGTTGTATTGTATGATACAAATGGAAGATATTATACTTCAAGCTATGTTGTAGACTATCCGGGTTTGAGAGAGCTTTTAAAGGATAAAAGAATAAGGGAGTTTATTGCCAATGATAAAAAACAAAGCTTGTGGTTGATCAGAAATAGAGAGTTAGCTCCATACTATAATAATACATATTATAAAAACATCTATGGAGTCGTAAGCTTTGTTTCGAAAATATATGATGAAAATAAAAAGCTAAGTGGATATCTTGTTATTGATATAGACCCTAAATATTTTTACCAGCGGCACTTTGGAGTTTCTGATCGCGCTGACATTTCGGTTTATCTTTATGATAAGGATATTGGTCTGCTACCACGCCAGGATGAACAGACTCAAACCCTCTTAAAACTTTCCTCTGTTATAAAAAATAGAAAAATAGACACTAACACTTTAAAGAAAGAAAATTCGCTGATAAGAATTGACGATAACACATTACTTGATATAGTCAGAATTTTTGAGTCGGGATATATTGTCATTTTATATGACATAAGTGAATTTGGCAGGGATATTTTAACTTATACAATTCTGATAGTGATAGTAAGTGCTCTGTTAATCGGAATGTCGTTTTTATCAAGTACCATTTTAACCCAAACAATATACAAACCATTAATAAATCTGGTTGACAAAATAAGAAAATACAATTATAGTAGCTGACATCATTCACTTTTAGCTTTTATTTTAATCAAAATGGTTGTGCCTTTGTTTTTTTCACTTGAAATAAACAAACCGTATTCTTTACCATATTCGATTTTAAGTCTTTCATCGACGTTTTTTAGCCCATAACCGCCTCTGCTGTTTTTGCTTAAATTATCTAATTCCGAAGGGTCAAATCCCACTCCATTGTCTGAAACTTCAATATGCAAATCCTCATTGATCAACATGCTTTTTACAATAATAAGACCCTTTTCTTTCTTTGGAAGAATTCCATGTTTGATAGAGTTTTCAACCAGCGGCTGTACAGTGAACTTGAGAATTTTCATACCCTTTGTTTCAGGAGCAATTTCAAATTCAATGTCGAATTTATTAGGAAATCTGATTTTTTCAATCGTAACAAAATTTTTTACAAGTTCGATTTCATCAGATAATCGTATGTACTTTTCACCTCTGTGTAAACTTATACGATAGAACTTGGCTAAAGCCATAACAATATTTTCAATTTCAGGTTGCTTTTTGATTTTTGCAATCCATGCTATAGCATCAAGAGTATTATAAAGAAAATGAGGATTTATTTGCGACTGCAGTGCTGTCAGTTCAAGCTCTCTTTGTTTTTCCATATCATGGTTGATTGTTTCAACCAGGTTGCTGATTCGCTTGGTCATTTCCTCAAATGCAAGTTCTAACTCCCATATCTCATCGTGTAAGTTTTTATATATGTAGGGTTTTACATTTTTTGTTTGACCTATAGAATTGATTCTATTTAATAAAAATCTAATGGGATTGGTCAAAGAAGAAGCCGCCTTGATTGTTATTATAACACACAATATCAATGTAATGAGTACAAGCCATATTATTACAACGTTGATTTTTGTAAGCTGTTCTTTTAAGTTGGATAGTGGTAGAAGGCTTACAATAAACCATCTACAATTAAGACGTTCAAGATTTTCGCTGGGTCTGCTGATTGCTACAAGAAATTGTCCCTCGTTTATTGTTCTCAATGAGTAACTAAATTCTTTTTTGGCATCAGAAAGCCAATTTTCAAAGATGATGCTCCCCACATACTTACTTTCAGGATGGCTGATGATTTTGTTCTGCTGGTCTATAACTAAAGTAGAAACAATATCTGAGGACTTGCTTTTGTTACATATATTAGCCACACTATTTTCGTCAATCAGCATCAGAAGGTAGCCCAAATACTGACCGGTATAAAAATTATAATATCTTTTTCCAAGAACTATATAGTTGTTTCCATTATCTTTTATTATAGGTCCCCATACGAATAAGTTTCTTCTATCTTCTATTTGAATAAGCAGGTCTTTTGTGATAAATACAGAAGGATTCAGTTTAGTGTTAAAGTTAAACACCTCTCCTTTCTTAGTCACAATTACAATATCACCAATATAATCATTGATTCTCAATGTGTTTAAGTATGCTATTAATTTTTTCTTTTTTTCATTGTATGACAGTTTTTCATTGGATAAAAGGTCATATATATCTTGGTTTTGAAGTAGTCTCACCGAAGTAAGGTTTATGTTAGTAAGAAGCAAGTAGATACCTTCCTGGATATCACTGTGGATCTCCTTGAGGTGCTTGTAGTAGTATTTTTGGATTATGAACTCACTGAACATTCGCGAAAAAGAGATTATAATGAATGTGAAAATCACTATACCTAGCACTAAAAAGAATGTTATTCTACTTTTTAGTTTGAATTTTCGCAGAAAGTTAATTTTCATCTTTCAATTCACCTGCAAAAGAGTGATAATCTACATATTCTTTTGGAGTAAATCCTGTATACTTTTTAAATAACTGGCTGAAATATTTAGCGTCTTGATATCCAACTTTTTCAGCAACCTCGTAGACTTTCAGGTTTGTTGATAAAAGCAATTCTTTTGCCTTGGATATTCTGTATTCAACAAGGCAATCATAAAAGGTTTTTCCCAGTTCATCTTTGAACAAGTGCATCAAGTGGGAAGTACTGATATGAAGTTTATTTGCCACTTCATCAATAGTGATATCCCTGTTGTAATTTTGAACAATCATTTTTAATGCATCTTTGACCTCTTTTCTGATGCCAATTAAATCCTTATCACGAGCACAGCCAATTATGTTTAGCTCTGGCAAAGGAGAGTAGTTTGAAGCTAAAGTAGCTTCTCTATAAGCTTTGGATATACTATCCCACGGGTGTATATCACTGATTCCCACTGCTACAGTAAAGTTATCATCTTGAAATTTTTTGTTGATTTTTCTCACCAGATAGCAAAATTCATTTTTAAGCTGTTCATAAAGAGTAGTTGTATCACCATCAAGACCAATTATGATGACCAATTCATCTTCATCTTTTTCCAGATTAATACCACCATTTGAAATGCGTGCAAATACATTGTTTAATATCTGATTATTTATGTATTCTTTTAGCATACGTAAATGTTCATTTGCAGTTATAGCAGTCTTATCATAATTTGCAATTCTAATAGTTATTACAGTTATATTGTTTGAATCCACTTTAAAATAAGAAAGAGTTTCTTTAATCAAATGGCTATCTAAAACTTTTCCATATATAATTTCTCTCAGCAAACCAAGTTTTAAAGCCGAAATATTGTTTTTGAAGCTGTTGTAAGAGTCAATAAAATTTCTTTCACTTTCTATTTTCTTAATTACCTTCTGGATTGTTTCGATGAGTTCATTATTATCAATGGGCTTTAGAATATAGTTTGTTGCACCATACTTTATTGCTGCTCTTGCGTACTCAAAATCGTCATACGCACTTATTACTATCAGGTGAGAATTGATTTCGTTTTCTCTCAATCTTTTCATAAATTCTACACCATCTAATATAGGCATTCTAATATCAGTAATGATAATATCGGGATTAAGCGTTTTAGCAAGGTTTAGAGCATCTTCTCCATTTTCGGCTTCTCCAACTATTTCTATTTGATACTTATTCCAATCAATTGTTTGCTTGAGCCCTTCCTTAACATAGTACTCATCATCCACAATCATCATTTTGTACATTTCAAATCACCTAAATAATATTTTACCATAAACAAAGTGCTGGTTTAATAGAAAGTTGAATTATAAGGAATTGAAATATTAGAATTATGTATAAGTGATAAAAATTAGCGATAATATTTTGAGGTGGTTTTAAAAATGAGAAAAAAGTTTTTAGTCAAAAAGATTTTTAATGGGCATTCATTTATCAGGCACAATGTTTTGGTTGTGGAAGATGGAATAATTTTGGGAACGCAAAAAGGAATTGATACTGCAGAAGATAGAGTTATAGACAAAAGAGATTTTATTCTTTCACCTGGATTTGTGGACAAACACACACATGGTATTGGCGGTGTTGATTTTTTTGAAGTAACAGCAAATGATTTAAAAACTATCCAAAACTACTATTTTAAACATGGTGTTACAACCATTCTGCCAACAATTGTATCAGCTCCGTTTGAAAACATATTTAAGCTTGCAAAAGCTATCAAAGAAGCAAAGAAAGACCCAGCTTTCAAGCTAAACATCCCCGGAATATTCTTAGAAGGACCATTTATAAATCCTGCAAAAAAAGGTGCACATGATGAGAGATTTTTACAAAAACCGACAGCTGAGAAATTAGAGGAATTAGTTTCTAATTGTGAAGAAAAAATTGTTGATATTGCGCTTGCTCCAGAGCTACTTGAAAATCCCATTAAGTTTATTTCAAAGGCTGTTGAACATGGGATTAATATTTCTCTTGGGCACACAGAAAGCAGTTTTGAACAGGCAAAACAAGCGCACCTGCTTGGTGCCAAAAATATTGTTCATCTTTTTAACGCAATGCCCCAAATTCAT
>Ga0207429_10206_pt1 | contig 9476 bp, 7 predicted proteins | sample YelNats1bottle13_FD_187545 | JGI IMG/M metagenome (GOLD analysis project Ga0207429, IMG submission 187545) | Hot spring thermophilic microbial communities from Obsidian Pool, Yellowstone National Park, USA - site 1 bottle 13 (SPAdes) (version 2) | ecosystem: Environmental > Aquatic > Thermal springs... | reverse complement strand
GAAAGTGCTAATTGTATAACCATAACTCTTGTAACCTGCACTATAACACCTTCTTTCGTTTGTATATTCAAAACAATTCATCTCCCACCTATAGAGGTGGGAGTCTTCTTGTTAAAATTATGATAAATCTGTTTATCTTGTTTACTTTCTAATGCCATAGATATTTTAACAAATAAACCTACTAATAATGAAACACCTACGATAAATGTAATAATTTTTTTATTATCCATATTAAATCCCTCCTAAATAAAATTAAAGTTTTTATCCTATTATTCTATTTTTTTATTAATCTTTTATTTAATATATTTAAATTTTAGAAAAACATTTTTAAAAAGCATAAAAAAATAATGGGAATTACCCCATTATTATCTAAATTAAAGCATCTTTACTCATGACTAAAAAGTCAATGATTTACTCTTTCTTATGTTTAATAATTCATAATTGTAAAATATAGTTGACAAAATTTTAAGAATATGATAATTTAAAAATAAAATATTGAGAAATTAATAATATATAAAAAAAGGAGAGAAGAATTATATGAGTTATGTAAAGAAAATATCTTCAATAGAAGATATATATAAACAAGGATTTGTTATTATAGATGAAAATAAAAAAGAAATAAAAAATAACATTTTAAAAATATTAAATGAAAAACATTTAAGTATTTCGGATTTATCGAAACTTACAGGAATATCAAGACAAAATATAAGTGCAATAATTAAAGGAAAAGTTATTCCTGGAATTGATATGGTATTAAAGATATCTTATGTTCTTAACACCCCAATAGAAGAAATCTTTAAATTAGAAGAAAATGCTTGGATTGCACCAGCAACATTAGAAAGTGATAATTTTTTATATTTAGATAAAGTAAATATTCAAATAGTAGATAATAAATTTAGAAAAAATTTTATAAAAAACACAGGATTTGAATATTATAATATAGATGAACAAAAATATTTAAGTAAAAAGGAGAAAGAAAAAATTTTTAAAAATGCAAAAAAGGAAGGGTTAAATATAGAGGAATTAGAAAAGAAAATAATTAAAATTTTTTACAAATTGGGGAAAAAAATTACCCCAATAGTGATTAAATAGCAAAGGAGGGAATTTGATATGGCTGTTTTAAATAAATATATAAACAAGATAAAAACAAAAGAGTTTTGGATTAATTTAATTCAAGAAATAATAGTTGATTTAATTCTTATAATTATTGGAATTATGTTAGGTTATATTATTAAAATTAATATGTTCTAAAATAGAACTCCTCAAAAATGAGGAGTTCTTATTTTCAAACAAAAGTATTACATACATTTTTTCATTTTCTTTATTTTATGTCTATATTGAGTATCCCAAATTTTTCTTGTAAATTCTGCCAAATCTCCTCTTTTTATACTTTGTGCAAATTTCATTATTTCTTGCACCTGTTCTTCTGACCAATATCTTGTATATCTTTTTCCTATTACAATTGGTTTTGGAATAAGTCTTTCTTTATTTTGTTTTTCTAATTCTCTACTCCAAGTATCCCAAAGATGAATTGTTAGCTGTGAACGATTTACCAACATTCCTACTTCTTTTGCTGTATAGTATTTTACGTTGTCTATTATTATCATAATTACATCTCCCCCTTTCTTTTTATATTATATTATTTTTATATTAATGTTGTTTTAAAAATATAACTTATAAATGTTTTAATACTTATACATAATCTTTAGGATTTATAAGCATATCTTTTAATGAAGTATATCTTTTTATAACATCTCTATTTGAAATTGCATACATTATTGCATCTTTTTGCCCAACAACATAAATAAATTTTTGAGAACGTGTATAACCTGTATATAAAAGATTATTATTAAGCATTGAGTAATTTTCTTTTAATATTGGAATAATTACAGCTTTCCATTGTGAACCTTGAGATTTGTGTATTGTCATAGCATAAGCATGTTCTAATTCATCATAATTATCTTCATAAATAACATATTTACCATCATAATTAACAACTATCTTATTTTTAATTTTTCCTACTATATTTTCTGATATTATTTCCTCTATAACACCACATTCACCATTCGTTATACCAATATTTTCATAATCTTTCATATATCCAAGTTGAGGATGTTTATAATACCATAAAGCATTATAATTATTTTTTATATGAATTACTTTATCCCCCTTTTTAAAATACAGTGGCTGTTCTATTTCTTGTTTTGTTTTTAAATCTATAGTTTTAACTACTTTATTTAATATTTTTACACCATCTATATTTTTATTAAATTCATTTTGTAATAAATAATTTAAAGAATCTGTCCCAATTATAGTTGTTTTTTGAGGGCATAAAACTTGTATTTCATCTAAACTATAATTAAATATTTTTTGTATTTCTTTAATTGCTTGAATAATTTCTACAACAGTATCATAAGAATTAAATTTTTCTTTTACATATGCGTCTTTAGTATCTTTACAAGAAACAATCATTTCACCATTTATAATCCTATTGGCATTCTTTATAATTCCAGAATCTTTACCTTGTCTTTTTATAACATTTAAAGTTACAGTTGGAACTATATTGCTTTCAATTAGATCTTTTAATACATTACCAGGACCAACTGAAGGAAGCTGTTTTGTATCACCTAAAAATATCACTTTAGTTCCTTCATTTATAGCTAACAAAAGATCCTTCGCAAGTAAAATATCAAGCATTGAACTTTCATCAACTACTATACAGTCAGCAACTAATGGATTATTTTCATTATATTCAAAACCCTTTTCAGGATTGTATTTTAATCCTCTATGAATTGTTGTAGCTTCTCGTCCTGTTGCTTTACTTGCAACCTTTGAAGCTTTACCAGTTGGTGCTAATATTTTTACAATAAAAGGTTTACCTTCTCTTTTATACTGCATTTCGAGAATCGATAGTATTATATTCAATGTAAATGTTTTACCACATCCAGCACTACCATTTAAAATAAAAAAACCTCCTTTTCCTTTTGTAAATGTTAATACCGCTTCTTTTTGCTTTTCTTCAAGAACATATCCCTTTTCTTTTAAATAATTTTCTAAATCTTTTTCTACATATTTTTCAAAAGAATTATCAGAAGAATTTATAAGACTTAATATCTTATAGGCAACTTGCTGTTCTGCTCTATAAATATAGTTAAGATATACTTTATCTTTGATATTTACTATTTTATTAACTGTTTCAAGATTTGCTATTTCAGATAAAATTTCTTCATTTGTAATATTTATATTTTTATATTTTAATAATTTTTTAGTTTCATCTATCAAAATATTAACTGGTAAATAACAATGCCCTTTTTGAAGATTTTCTGATAAAACATACTTAATCCCTTCTTGAATTCTATATATTCCATTTGGTTGATAACCCATATTAAGAGCTATTTTGTCACATTTTTTAAAGGAAAGAGTATTAAATTCATTTAATAAAAAATAGGGATTTTCTTTTATTTTAATTAAAATATTGTTATCGTATTTATTTATAAGGTATTTAATTTGTTGCATATTTAATCCCCAAACTAAAAGTTTTTGTATAGTATTATGCAAAACATTTAATTGTTTTATCTGTTCTTGCCACTGTTGTATTTTCTTTTCTCCTATGTCTTTTACACTTTGAATTATTTTTTCAGGTTCATTTAAAATTATTTCTATAACATTTTTACCAAATAAGTTATATAATTCTTCAGCTTTTTCATCCCCCATACCTTTTAAAGTTTTTAAAAATTCTATAATTCCTTTTTGATTTTTTGGGATTGTTATTTCATAATTTTCAACATAAAGTTGTCTTTCACCATTGCTATTTTTTATTACTCCTGTTAACTTGTAAGTTAAACCTAAATTCAGTTTTTCAACAAATATTCCAACTACTTTAAATACATTTTCTTCATAATCTACTTCATATACGCCAAATCCTTTATTTTCATCATAAAATAATTCATTTATTACTATACAATTTAAAGTTATCTTTTCGTTTATTCTATATTTATCAAGATAATTACTATCTTTTAATTTAACTTCAAAATTATACATAATTTCACCACCTTTCCTCTTTATTTTTTATTATTATATTAATTTACTAATATTCATTTCTTTATTTTTATTGAACCCTCTCCCACTTATAGAAGTGGGAGATTCTTTTTAGTTAGAGGAATTTACTTTTACTCTAACAGGGTTGTTCAAATACCCTCTATCCCTATCCATTACTGGATTTGGGACTACTCTTTTAAGTATGTTTAATGCCCCATTTACATCTGCGTTTAATATCCATACAATCTATGTGGCTTAACTTCAATTTCCTGCACATCTTTGAGCGATAAGTTTTTCGGTAAACTTATCCATAGGTAATCAGACTCAATAGAATGTGCAGTTTTGAGATACTCTTTTGTTTGTTTAGACAAAGACAGTTTAATCTTGCCATCTTTTATTTTAAAGTCTTGTTTTTTCCATCTTACAGGGAAGTGTCCATTTTTAGGTTGGAAGCGTGGTCTTTTGGTGTGTTTTTTGTAGTAGTTTCTCCACGCAATTTGTAGTTTTTCAAGAACTGCTTGTGCTGATTGTGAATGAAGGTTTTTATACCAAAAAGTATCTTTAAGTTTAGTCTTCGACTCTTCAGGTTTGAAAGAACCATTTATTATATTGTAGTTAGCAACATTCCAAAGTTTAGAAGCAGAGTAAGTTAAAATTGTATAACTATAACTCCTCCTTTCGTTTGTATTGTTTAAAACAATTCATCTTCCACCTATAAAGGTGGGAGTCTTCTTGTTAAAATTATGATAAATTTAAGACATATTTAGTAAGATTAACTAAACATACAATTAAATTTGATCATTTTGTTTCAAAAGAAGTTAAAAAAATTTAAAACACTTAAACAAGCTGAAAAATACATTAAAAAAAATTATGGACATTTAAAACAATTTGAACCCGAAATTAAAAAAGTTTCATAAAATAAGCGACTTCGTAATAGAAGTCGCTTATTATTTTAGATAAGTATTTCTGCATTATTTGCTTCCTCTTGTATGAATTCTCTTCTTAATTGAGCTTGATTTCCCATTAGTGCATTTGTTATCTCATCAGCTTCAATTGCATCTTCTATTGTAATTTGTGCAAGTAATCTTGTTTCAGGATTTAATGTAGTTTCCCATAATTGTTCAGGATTCATTTCTCCAAGCCCTTTATATCGTTGAATAGTTAATATTTTAGGATTTTCTTTTTTAAATTTATTAAGTTCTAAATCACTATAAAGATATTTTGTTTCTCTTTTTCTACCTTTTGTTTCATATACAACTTTATATAAAGGAGGAATAGCTTTATATATTTTACCTTCTAATATTAAATCAGGCATATATCTATAGAAGAATGTTAATAATAAAGTTCTTATGTGAGAACCGTCAACATCTGCGTCTGTCATTATTATTATTTTAGAATATTTAAGTTTAGATATATCAAAATCATCACCTATTCCACAACCTAAAGCATTTATTATTGATACAATTTCCTTGTTTGCCAAAACTTTTGATAAATTATTTTTTTCAACATTTAAAACTTTACCTCTCAAAGGTAGTATTGCTTGTATTCTTCTATCTCTTCCTTGTTTAGCTGAACCTCCTGCTGAATCTCCTTCTACAAGTATCAGTTCTGTTTCATTTGGATTTTTTGATATACAGGAAGCTAACTTACTATTTACTTCAAGCATTGATGTTTTAGATAAAATATTATTTTTAACTTTTTCTTCAGCTTTCCTTACTTTATATGATTTCATTGCATTATCTAATATTGTTTTTAATTCTTCAACATTTCTATCAAAATATCTTTGTAACTCTATTGATAAAATATCTTCAACTACATTTTTTACTTCAGAATTACCAAGTTTTGTTTTTGTTTGACCTTCATATTGAGGATTTGGGTGTTTTATTGATATAACAGCAGTTAATCCATTCCTTATATCTTTACCATCGAAATTTTCATCTTTTTCCTTTAAAACACCTAAATCTCTTGCATATTGGTTCATTATTCTTGTTAAAGCAGTCTTAAATCCACTTACATGTGTTCCACCTTCAATTGTGTTTATATTATTACAAAATGAAGCTATCTGCTCTGAAAACTCAGTAGTATATTGGAATGCTACCTCTACCTCTATATCAGATTTTTTACCTGTAATATATATAACATTATCATGTAAAGTAGAATAATTTTTATTTAAATATTCTACAAATCCAATTATACCTTTTTCTTCTTTAAAATCTATAAATTCATTTCTTATTAAATCTTTATAATGTATAACTAAATTTTTATTTAAAAAAGCTATTTCTTTTAATCTTTTCTTTATTATTTCAGGTTTAAATTCTACTGTTTCAAATATTTCATCATCAGGTAAAAATGTTACTTTTGTTCCTGTATAATTAATATCACATTCTCCTACAGGTAAGAGTTCTCCATTTACTAATTCTACTTGAGGAATTCCACCATTTAAATATAAATCTTTATATATTTTTCCATCTCTATAAACTTCCACTTCCATTCTTTTAGATAAAGCATTAACAACAGATGCACCTACGCCATGTAATCCTCCTGAAACCTTATAGGTGTTATTATTAAATTTGCCTCCTGCGTGTAAAACAGTAAATATTATTCTTTCTGTTGATATTTTCTTTATTGGATGTTTATCAACTGGAATACCCCTACCATTATCTTTGATTGTAACAGAACCATCTTGATTTAAAATCAAATCTATCTCTGTACAATATCCTGCTAAATGTTCATCTATAGCATTATCTAATATTTCCCATATTAAATGATGTAATCCTCTACTACCTGTAGAACCTATATACATCCCTGGTCTTTTTCTAACTGGTTCTAATCCTTCTAATATTTCTATTGAACTTCCGTTATATTCTGCCATAACTTCTCACCTCTTTTTAGTATTTATTTTTTTATTTTATTATAAAGTAAATTTATATTTTTGTAAAATACTTTTTCTTAAATAAAAAAAGTCCCATTTTGGGACTTTTATAAAAATAAATTTTGAACATAATTTGTAAAAGTTGTTGTTTTATTAAAAGTTATATATAATTCTTCCTTAGCTCTTGTTACTGATACATATAAGAGCCTTTTTTCTTCTTCGTTTTGATAATCTTCTTTTTCAAACTTATAATTATTTATTGTATTTATTACAACATCAAATTCTCTTCCCTTTGATGAATGTGCAGTCGTTAGTATAACAGCAGAAACATCTTCTGTATTTTTTTCTATTGTTTTAGTGCAATTATATTCTAAAAACTTTATCATGTAATTTATCATACCATTAAATTTATTATGCTTTTCTTTTACAAATTCTATAAAACTTAATGCTACTTCATCATCACTAACTAATGGTGAAACTAAACTTGTAAATAAGTTGATTTTATCTTCCTCATCACTTAAATTCATATATTGATTTATTAAATCTTGCTTTAATTCTTCAACTTTGCTTAATAAATCATCTTCTTTTATTTTTTTCATATTTTCTTCTTTTATTTTTTTCATATTTAAATAAGTCAACAATGCAAAATTATCATCAAAATTTATAAAGAATTTGGAAAAGTTTATTATATTTCTTACATTAACATTATCAAGATAAAGTTCTGAAGCTACTACCACATTTGGTATATTTTTAGCATCTAAATATTTTTTAATCTCTAAAAGCTCTTTCTTTTGACGGCTTATGATAGCAATTTCTTCTTTCTTAATTCCTTCTTTTATTTTTTCTTCAACTATTTCTGCAATCTTTTCATATTCTTTTTCTTCATTCTCAAATTTTATTAACTCAACATTCTTACCAATTTTTTCAGAAACTAATTTTTTATTTAATTTAACTTCACAAGTATCTATTATTTTATTAGCCAAACTAATTATTTGTTGCGTATTTCTATGAGTTTTTTCAAATGATATGTCTTGCGTGCCTTTAAATATTAAATGGAAATTTAAAATATTATCTGATGTCACATTTCTAAATCCATATATAGCTTGCATATCATCTCCAATAACAACTAAACTTTTAAACTCTGGAGATTCTGTCAAAACTTTTAATATTTCTATTTGTATTATATCGCTATCTTGAAATTCATCTACTATTATATGCTTAAAATCTAATTTTATATTATGATTAACAAGTAAATCATATAATAAATTGACTTGATCCTGATATTTTATTAAATTCTTTTGTTTTAATAATTCATTGTATTTATTGTATAATTTTAAACATATTTCAGCTTTTTCTTGATTATCTTCTATTAAATAAGTAAAATCCATTACATTATCAATTTTAAAATTCTTAATATTATCAAATATATTAGCCATTTCTACAACTGCACCTTTTGCATAGGGAAGATTTAGATATAAATTAGTATAGTTTAATCCTGGAACGTAAACATCTGAAATCAATTGTTTAATGATATCATATTCTTCAACTGTATCTATTAATTTTGGCTCTTCTGTAAATCCTAATAAAGCATAGTATTTCTTTATCATTTCATATCCTAAATTATTAAATGTATGAATTTTTAACTTGTTAATATCTTCTGTTACTCCTTCTTCTTCTGCCCAGTATTTAACTTTTTCTAAAATTTCATTTTTTCCTTTATCTGTGAATGTAATAAGAAGTATTTCTTCAGGTTTAACTCCAGAATTTAATAAATTTACAACTCTTAGTGCAAGCATAGTTGTTTTACCTGCACCAGCAACAGCATTTACTCTTAAAAAGCCATTCTTAAAATTAATAAAATATTTTTGTTCATAATTTAATTTTAATGAACCACTTGCTTTTGATTTGTTACTTATTTTTTCATATTCTTGTTTCATAGGTAAATTTTCTTGATAATTACATATATCATTATATAAGCAGTCTTTGCATTTTTCTTTATTTGCTACATGATGATAACCTATTTCTGTTGTTTTAATTAATTCTTTTAAATAATCATTTTCTTCGATTAAATTATCTAAATATACAATATTTTTACCCTTTCTTTTTTCAAATTCATCTACATATTTGTTTAATTTATCATCTTTGCTTTTTAAAGAATAAATTGATGAAATTACTTTTTTATTAGGATAAAGTTTTTGCCCAAGCATTAGTAAGAGAACAAGCTCTAAACTATTTTCAGGCTTATTTTCAGTTTTTCTTGCAGAATTTGAATATTCTGTAGGATTTATTACATATTTTACAACCTCTATATTCTTTTTGTTTTCAAAAATAACATCTGCTTTCACATTAAAATCAACACCATATAAGTTAATAACATCAAAAACATTAGTTTTTAAAACTTTTCTATTTTGTTTTAATTCATAATCCATATATCTTTTATTGAACCCTCTCCCACTTATAGAAGTGGGAGATTCTTTTTAGTTAGAGCAATTTACTTTTACTCTAACAGGGTTGTTCAAATACCCTCTATCCCTATCCATTACTGGATTTGGGACTACTCTTTTAA
>Ga0207429_10205_pt1 | contig 9512 bp, 9 predicted proteins | sample YelNats1bottle13_FD_187545 | JGI IMG/M metagenome (GOLD analysis project Ga0207429, IMG submission 187545) | Hot spring thermophilic microbial communities from Obsidian Pool, Yellowstone National Park, USA - site 1 bottle 13 (SPAdes) (version 2) | ecosystem: Environmental > Aquatic > Thermal springs... | reverse complement strand
CTGATTTACATAATTTCACTTGTGTTTTAAGACTGCCGTTATATCCTATAAGCTTTGTAAAAGGGTCATCGTTTGAAACCTTTACAGTTGAATCCAAGGTTTTAGCCGTTTCTTTGAATTCTTTTGCTTTCTTTTCATAAACTTCTTTGTCTAAAAAATAGACAGGCCTTGTGTTTATCTTTATTATTTTGCCTTCTTTATAAAGTTCATTTAATAAATGGCTTGCGACGTTTCTCTTTAAATTCAATTTTTTGGCAATTTCTTGGGCAGTCAATCCCTTCTTTTCTTTAATATTTATTTCTTTTGATAAATCCTTTACTAAATTAAATACTCTTTCTTTGTTTGTCAAGGATGGTCTCCCCTTTAAGATTTCAAAACTTTTGTAAATTATCGTATTAATCTAATCTTATTATAAGTATATCACATAAAAACAAAAATTTTTAAAAGTAATTATTCACTAACCTCTTTTTTAATTGTTTGAGATAAAATCAACGACATAAAAACTACTACAATCATAAATACCAATATTGCAGAAAAACCTACAAAAACGCCAAAGAGGTCGTTTAGTTTGCCAATCAAAAAATTTGCAAACATATTTATGGTTGAGGCTATGGTTACAGTAATACCAATTATAGCACTGACGTGCTTTTTAAATTCTTTCATAATTGTGGCAATGACGGTTGGAAAAATTATTGAATAAAAAAAGCCTGAAATAGAAATTGAAAAGGCTAAGCTTTTCGACAACATGCCTATTGCAATAAACACTGCAGCACAAAGCGAAAAAACTGAAAGGCTTTTAAGACATCCAACCTTTTCGACAATAAAACCGCCAAATAATCTCCCTAATGTGAAAGTTGCAAAGAAAATGGAAAGGTATAGAGAACTTATTGTGTTATCCATCTTATACCATTCCCTTAAAAATGTAACAGCCCAATTTCCTACACCAAGTTCAGAAGCAACATAAAAACCTAACATAATTGCAAAAAGCCACATTCTTTTATTCCCTAATATTTCGCCATAATTTATTTTTTCTTTTATTATATGTTGTCCCTCTTGTATTTTAATAGCCAAAGTAGCCAGTATAAGAGTGAAAGCTAAAGCTGCTACACTCAAATATACCAACTGCCACGTAAAGTTAAAATGAAGCAATTTCACAGTTATATTAGGGGATATAATAGCTCCCACTCCATAAAAAAAATGAAGCAAATTCATCATTATTGCCTGATTCATTATAAATACCAATGCAGCAATGGCATTTATGCCTATTTCCACAGAACCCATCCCCATATTCATAATAAAGGCAAAAAGAAGGAATAAAATAAAATTGGGTGCCATTGAAATTCCAATTATACCTAGTAGTATAAGTAATAAACCACTTAAAAGAACTAATTTTCTCCCTATCTTCTCTGTTAAAAACCCTCCAAAAAAAGTTGACAAAATAAACCCTAAACTTCCTACAGATAAAAACAAACCCATCATTGTATAGTCGATACTATAAAAGGTTTTAATGCTCAGTATAAGGGGTCCTTTGACATTTTCTATTATTCCTATGAGCATCATCAAAAGGTAAATTATAACGATTGTGTATGTATTTTTGTTCAATAAAAATACCTCCCTTGTTTTTACTGTGTATAATAATTATACAGAAAACAAGGGAGGAAAAACAAATTTTACTTGGTATCACGGGGGCTCGAATAGGTATAGAATATGTGTAGAATAGGTATAAATATATTTCCCACTTTGAAAAAATAGAGGAAGAGAATGAAGAAGAAGAAATTAAAAAAAGTTGAGGCTGTCTCCCTCCTCTTTGACATAATTAAAAAGGGAAACATATCTTTCAAAAGAACCACAAATAAACTTCCAAGATGGGAGGTCAGCCTTCTATGAATATTATAACATATCATGAGTTTAGAAAAATATCTCTTGAAAAAGCTAAAGAAGTCGTTAGAAAAATTTTTAAACGAAATAATTGTAATATCTTAAAACCGCAAAAATACTTGGTATTTCAAGGGATACTGTCCATAGTGCTATCAATGGTTATCTTCACGATATATCTCGAAAACCTAAAAATTCTCCTAGAAAAACTCCTGCTCAATTAAAAAACCTTATTATCCTTGAAGCAAAAAGAACTGGCTTCAGATACAGGCGTTTGGCTCTCTATTTGTATAGAAAATATGGCCTGAAAATAAGTGAAAATACAATAAAATCAGGGTCAACTTTTTTAAGGACATCTTCAAGAAGCAAAGTAGGAAAGAAACAGACATGAAAAGAAACCATCACTTTGGATTCCTTAAACTTTTCATTAGGAATCCTTCCTTTCATTAAATCTAGTTCTTGCTCCAACATCTATAATATTCCACTCAAAACGAGGCAAATTATATTTTTCTATACGTTGGGCTACTTCAGGAGTAAGACTTTCCTTTGTCTAAAAGGTGCCTATACTTATTTATTGTTAAATATTTAACTTACCATACCTTTGTTATATTAGTTTAAATTCTCCACTTGTCGGATTAGTAGCATACAAATACTTATCAATGCAATTTCCAATTTTATCTTTTACTAAATTCTCAGGATCATTTTTTAATAGTCCCATTCTAATTTTTTCATATTGAATAGGCATATACTGACTTATTAAGGTTAATGGTATCTCAACATTTGTTAAATTTTTAAACAACCTAGACATAGATGCTCTAACTTCATTTTCGATTAGATAATACCTACATCTATCAGAATAGCTGTATTTTCTAGCAATTCTAATTTTATTATCATCACCGTAATAATACTGTTCCCAATACTTCGGATTATTTAACATTGCTGTATCAAGGATATCAATAAAATTTGACATCTCAATATCATGATTATCTTTAAATAATTCTTTTTCTATAATATTCAGAGCAAACAATCCTTCCCTTAATGCAAAAGTCAATTCAGGTCCAACTTTAAGTATAGCAAATCCATCTCTCACCATTTCTTTTAGTAGTTTTGCAGGTTGATAATCCGTAGAGTGGGCTTCAAATACTAAATTAGGATACTTTTTTAAAGCACTTACTAAATTTTCAGCCTGTTGGTGATCATATTCATGAATATTTTCAACTCCAAATTCCACCCCAGGCTGCACAACCACTGCTACAACATCTTCCCATGCGTTTCCTAAACCATATTTATAGAAAGTGCTTTTATACACTTCCACAGTTTCTTCAAAATCCGCCGGCTTTGTTACTTGTATTTCATTATTATTTTCTTTTTGAGAACCTCCTGGAACAGGAACTTCACTACCTATTACATAAACTGGATGAAGAGCATAAGGATTAGACTTTTTTAACTCCTCAAAAGCTCTTTCTGCTACTGATACAAGTATCGCTCCTCTCTCCGCAATAGTTTCAGTATCTAGTTTGATATTTATGTTATCATCTCCAAGAAACATACTTGTATCTACATGAATTTTCGTAAAGCCAGCCATCACAAATTGTTTAACAAGTTCTTTTGCTTCTTCCATTGCTTTTTTCGCTTGTTGATTTTTCCATGGCAAAGGTCCTAAGTGGTCCCCGCCAAGGATTATTCTATTTTCTGGGAAGTTTATCCTTTTGGCTATAGAATACACAAAATCTCTAAAATCAATAGGTTTCATATTCGTATAGCCACCATATTGATTTACTTGATTAGCCGTTGCTTCAATTAAAACATAACTATCCATACTCAATGCCTTCTCCATTGCAACTTGAATAACTATTTCATTTGCACTACAAACTGAATAAATACCTATTGGAATTCCCTTTTTTTGTAGTTTAACAACGTTTTTCAAAGGATGTTCTGTATTCACATTATCCCTCCCAATATAAGTTAAATCATCAAAGGTATTTTTTATTCGAAAAAGTACTTAAATTAATTCTTTATCCAAAAAACTCCTTCTAGTGAGAACCATAGTAAATTCACTTGATTATTCCTTGTTCATTCTAATTATGGTAATATGGTTTTTATTATCTTTGATCCTAACCAGAAAGATAAAAATATTTTAATTAATTTTCAGACTTTCTCAAATTAGATAATCCAAACTGGTTGAAAATTAGGTAGTATAAAGATTGTAAGAAGTTATATTCAAAAAAAACTTTAATAATTGTCAACTATTTGTTATTTTTCCCGAATGGATATAACAGTTTTTGAATTTCAGGAGCATTCAAGTTATCCTTTGTAACAACAATAACTCCTGTATTTATTCGTTTATCGACACTCTTACCATTTAATACGTCAACAAGTGTTTTAACCCCTAAGTATCACATCTTATATGGATTCTGTATTATCAAAACTTGCAAAGAACCCGCTTCTAGAGCAGGCTATCTCGGCCTCAGATGAATCAAAACCTACAACTTTAATTTTCCCAGCCATATTCCTTTCTTCAATAGCACAAACTACTCCCACCGCTACCAGTTCATTTACAGCAAAAATTCCTGCTAAATACAGTTATTAAATCCTGCGTTATAGAGAGCGCTTTTGCAGCATCAGCATCACAATATTGTGTTGCTACTATCTCGATATTTGGATATTTCTTAGCTATTTGGTCCTTAAATCCTTTTTCCCTTGAATCGCCGTTCTATCACCTGCAGTAAAATTCATTATTGCGACTTTACCCTTTTCACCAATGAGCTTTGCTAATTTATCAGCAGCTTGCGCACTTGTTGCCTCATTTGTCAGTCGCTATAAATCTTGAAATTTTATCACTGTTTACTTCTGAATCGATCTCAATTACAGGAATGCCCGCAACTACAGCCTTATCTACATGTGGAGCTAAAGAATCAGGATTTGATGCTGCTAACATACTTCCCTCCACTTTATTATTTATAGCATCTTCTCCAAAATGGATCTCTATATCCGTTTCTGAAGCTGGTCTCTTAATATAAAACTTCTACTCCCAACTCCTTAGCAGCATCTTGAGCTCCTTTAGCGGCAGTTGCCCAAAATTCAGAGTTTGTTGTTTTAACAATAACTGCTATACGTTTAGTAGCACTCTTCCGTTCATTGCTAACATCACTTATAGAAAAAATTGATGAACTAGTTTGATTACAATTTAGTATCACGGTCTTTTGTCTTAGATTTTTTTATATCTTCTTTTACTATTATAATGTCACTTCTATTATTGGCTTTATTTCAATTTGTCCGTTTTGTACTATCGGAAATGTGTCTGCCAATCACCTGTAAAAGCTTTTTACTTTTTGATATATTATGATATATTACAACTATTAATTATTATTAAATTTTGCCATTACACCCAGCAAGGCGAATTTTTGATATGGCTACATGTTTCACTGCTTCCATTGCCAGTTTAAAATATTTCCTTGGATCATATTCGTTAGGATTTTCCATAAAAAAATTTTTTAAGGCTTTCCCAAGAGCGTTTTTCAAATCTGTAGCTATATTTATTTTATTAATTCCCAACTCAACTGCTCTCTTTATCATTTCATCAGGTACACCGGAAGCCCCATGTAATACAAGCGGAATATTCACAAGCTTTCTTATCATTTTTAACCTTCTAAAATCAATCTTGGGAGTATCTTTATACATACCATGTGCTGTTCCTATTGCTATTGCAAGTGAATCTATTCCTGTCCTTTCAACATATTCTACAGCCATATCTGGATCTGTTAGGGAAGCTTCATAGTCGCTTACTGTTAAATCGTCTTCTGTACCTCCTACTCTCCCAAGTTCAGCTTCCACTTGAACATCTCTTTTATGCGCATAATCTACTACCTTTTTAACTAATTCAATATTTTTATCAAATGGAAGTTTTGAGCCATCTACCATAACAGATGTATAACCATTGTCTATACACTTATAAATTGTTTCTAAATCCTCACAATGGTCTAAATGAAGTGATACAGGTATACCATAATCATCCGCAGCAATTTTAGCAATTGCAACTATATATGCTATACCTACATGTTTTAAAGTTCCTGGAGTCGTCTGTAATATTACAGGTGATTTTTCTAATTTAGCAGCATTCATTACGGCTTTTAGTGTTTCAAGATTGTGGATATTGAATGCAGCTATTGCATAACCATCTTCCATTGCTTTATATAAAAGTTCTCTTGATGAGATTAATCCCATTTCAACCCTCCTCTTTTTTTATCATTTATTCATTTACAAGCATTATCTTGCCCTTAACTAATCCTGGTGTCTTATACATATCAAAAGCTTCTTTTATTCTACTTAATGGAAACTTTTTATAGATGATTTCCTCATCAAATTTAAGCTGTTTTGTGGCAAAGAAATGTGATGTGAGTTCCCATTCTTTTCCAGGAAATGGTGCGCTGTATGACATCCACGAGCCTGTTAAGGTAAATTCTTTTCGATTCATTTTCTCTAACAGCTCAGGTGTAAATGTAACATTTTTTGTAGTTGTACCTATAAAACATATGTTTGATTTATTACCTGCTAGTTCGAATGCTATCTGCATTGTAACCGGGTTACCTGCTGTTTCAAAGATAAAGCCAAACCCTCTATTATAAGTTAACTCATTAACAATTTCTTTATAATTTTTATCAAGTGTATTTATAGTTACATCTGCACCAAGCCTTTTTGCAAGCTCAAGACGTGAATTATCAATATCAAATACAAAAACGCGTTTCGCACCATATATTTTAGCATACTGCATTGCAAAAATGCCTATAGTTCCTCCGCCAAGTATTGCAACATCTTCACCACCATGAAAATTTACGCGATATAAGCCGTGTAATGCTACAGTTGCCGGTTCAAATAATGCTCCTTGTTCAAATGATACTTCAGGTCCTAACTTAATTACATTTCTTGCAGGAAGGGCAATATATTCTGCAAAACTCCCCTGTCTCTTTGATCCTATAAAACTATAATTTTTACACAACGAATAGTTTCCTTTCTGGCACTCATCACATTTGAAACATGGGAGTAGCGGTGTACCAACAACACGTTCTCCAATTTTTATTGACTTTACATTTTTCCCTGTTTCAACTATCTCACCTGCAAACTCATGTCCCAAAACAATTGGAAAATAATGCACTCTACCTTCAAGCACTCTAGGTACATCAGAACCACAAATACCTGTAGTTCTAATTTTTATAACTACTTCATCATCTTTAATAACAGGATCAGGATATTCTTCGTACCTTATATCATTTTTTGCATATAATATTCCTGCTTTCATATAATTACACCTTCCTTTTATATAGTTGCTTTTATATACAATATTTTAGAAAAATAAATATTTACATAATATGCGTGTTAAGTCATGATCAATCTTTTATATAACTATCTCATCTTCTATCTTTTGTTTAATAATAACTTCGCTATTTGATAATCAATAGAATGCACTTTAAAAAATTAAATAATTTTCAAGCAAATTCATTAATTCTTTAGCTACCTCTCAATTGCATGCATGTATATAATAATTTACAAATTCAATTTATGGTTAGAATGAGGTACAGTTCGAATATCCAGATACAGGTTCAAATCATAGTACTGGTTAAACCTACAGAAAGGATAAGCGCGAGAAGGACTTGACGCCAATTATTGCAGTTTCGTCCCCCTCGCATAATCCGTTAATTATCGCCAATACTAAGCCCACAATTCCACAATAAAGAATGAAAAACTATTACTCAAAATAATTCTTTTTTCGTTATAATTTTTTTTCTTTTATTGGATAGGAAAGCTATCATCCAATATTCTCATTTTTTACATATGACTTATTTTTTAGATATTTTGCGCTCATATAAATACCTAAAATATAATAGCCACCGATTAAAATTAAAGCTATTAAATTGCCCATATTTTTGAAATCAAATATTTGAAGCAAAAGATAAGTCAACGGTGAACCACCTTGATCTAATGCTGCAACATGTGTAGCCCCTTTGGGTAACATATTTACCATTTTAGCCAATTGAGTTAACAATGGTACTGTTTCATTAGCAATCCATATATTTATAACCATTATTAAAGATCCTGAAATCAATGTCCTAAAAAGATTACCCCTATGAATTCCCACTGCAATTGCAACAAAGAAACCTATTGTTGCTAAATCTCCAAATGGCAATACTTGATTTCCAGGTACTACCATGGCTAATAGTAATGTAAGTGGAACAAATAGTAGACTTGCCGCTACAACTTCTGAATCCCCTAATAAAAGTGCTGGATCAAGGCCAATATAAAATTCCTTTTCCTTAAATCTGTTTTGGAGAAAATCTCTTGCTGCTTCAGATACAGGCATAAGTCCTTGCATTATTAATTTTACAACTTGCGGCATTAGAATCATAACAGCAGCCATATTCATTCCAAGTTGCGCTATACCTTTAAAGTCATATCCTGCCAATACACCAATTAAAATGCCTAATATTAATCCAATTATCATCGGTTCGCCAAAAACTCCAAACCTTTTCTCAATATATTTGGGATTAATATTTATCTTATTTAGCCCTGGAATTTTATCAATTACAATTTCCACTGGAACAGCAAGTGGAGCACAATAAGCTGAAGTACCATGCGGTATCGCAACACCTTCTAACCCGAAAAAGTCATTCACAATAGGTGCATACCAATCTCCAAACTTATAACTAATAGCCGCATGTATTATCACACCAACCCACGCAATCCATATATTATTTGTCGCAATATATAAAATCGTCCCTGTAAAAGCCATATGCCAAATATTCCATATGTCAACATTGACAACTCTCGTTAGTCCAAAAACCAACATTATGACATTTACCGCAATTGCAATCGGAATCGCTGTCATCGCAATTGGACCCGCCCAAACCATTGGCGAATCTCCCGGCCAACCTACATCTATAATGCTTAACCTAACTCCTAAATTTTTACTCATCGCCTCTGCTGCGGGACCTAAATTATTAAGCATCAGCCCAATAACAAGACCAATTCCTATAAAGCCAATACCTATTGTTACACCTGATCTAAAAGCTTTACCAGGCTTTTGCCCAATTATAAGGGAAATTATGAATATCACTATTGGAAGCATTACTGAAGGACCAAGATTAACAATATATTTAATAAATTCCATAAATTTTATACCTCCTCCTCTTTTAAAGCTTTAATTATTTGTTTCTCTACTTCTTCTATGCCTATTCCAGAAATAAAGGGTATTCCACTAATCAAAGGTTTGCCAAAGTTTTTGGTAACTTTCGAAGTAGTAACAATTATATCGGCTCTTTCACTATTAGCATCCAGTTCAGAAATTCTACATTGTATAACATCTGCTGGAATCCCTGCTTTATTGCATAAATCTTTAATTTTTTGTGCAGCTACTGTGGATGTTGCAACTGCTCCAGCGCAAGCAACTAATATTGTCTTCCTCCTTTTTTCCATAAAAACCCTCCTTTTTTATAAAGTCTTTAGGTCTTTGCAGAATCAAAATCCTTATGGATTAAGGGATTCTGCTATATATTTTCAAAGGAATTCCTCCACTTTCGTCGAATTTATATAGAGAACCAAATCCCAAAAAGAAATGGAGGAAATCCTATGAAAATCAAAGCTAA
>Ga0207429_10202_pt1 | contig 9581 bp, 9 predicted proteins | sample YelNats1bottle13_FD_187545 | JGI IMG/M metagenome (GOLD analysis project Ga0207429, IMG submission 187545) | Hot spring thermophilic microbial communities from Obsidian Pool, Yellowstone National Park, USA - site 1 bottle 13 (SPAdes) (version 2) | ecosystem: Environmental > Aquatic > Thermal springs... | reverse complement strand
CTTAAATCCTATGTTCTTTTGTACAGTAGTTTTATTCGTCGCAACAAAATTTATGAGTACATATTTATCGTCATAGATTGTGTATATTACCTTTATCTCTACTCCATTTATTGTACCGTAATTAACTACTATTTTGCCATTTTCTGTAGTAATTGACGTGGGTGTGTATTTATACAGGTTATACAAATTCCCATCAATTTTCACTACAAGTGCTGACGTAGTTGATACGTCTCCTCTATAAAGCAAGTACTGATTGTCATCAGAAGTAATGCCCGGAAAACCTTCTACGGTGGTAACTCCGAATTTCCCTGAAGTATCTACAGTAGCTTTAATTATATAGCTTGACACTGTATATCTGCTGCCATCAAAACTCGTATTTCCTCCATAAGTTCCTGTCCCAAAGTCACTGTCTATCACTTTGGCGTCAATATTTTTGCTGTTTAAAAGAGGTATCAACAAATTATTTATTCCATCCTCTAGCTGTTTTACCCTTGCATCATAACTGTTCAGTTTACCAACCCTTATAACCAACTCTGCTTTTTTCTTTTCATACATCTCAAAATCCACAACAGGCTGCAGGTTTATCACTTCACATATTTTATCCTTCATCGGCTTATTTGAAGTATCAGCAGTTTTGTAATCTGACGGTGATACAAACTCAGGTATGGTTTCTTCTCCAAAATCTTCTTTAACCGAAAGTTCAAATAAATATTTCCCTACATCTTTTGTATACAGTACAGGGTGAGTATTATTACCGCTGTCCAAAGTTATCCACTGCTCATCATCAAAACTGCCGTTGTTATTGCTGTCATATTTATATCTCCATACCCTCTGCACAATTTTATCACCGTCTGGGGAATAAGAGGCATCTATAAGCTCTATTTTGGCCATATTGCCGTTTGAAGGGTCCCTCAAAGCAGTGGCCATCACAAAGAAATCCGCAATAGGAGGCAAATCTTCTACAACAGTTAATGTCCTTTCATACCAGTCAGAATAATTTCCTGCACTATTTTTTACCCTTACTCTTACTCTGTAATCTCCCGCTTTCTTAAAAAGAACCGTTCTTGTTTTCATATTTGTAGAAGGCACTATCTTTATATCATTCTGTGTCAAGCCGCTGCTTACAGGTGTTATCTCCCATTCTGTTGCATCCCATACCATTGGATACTTCGGCGATGTATAGCTGCCTGACGCATCTAACACTACTTTTCTGTTTTCTTTCAACGCACCAGTGTAGTCAAAAAATGCTTTGGGTACTGCAGGTTTTACTTCTATAGTCTTTTGTGCCGTATCTGTTAAGCCGTCATTGTCTGTCACTGTCAGCCTTATTGTGTACGTTCCTACCTTGTCAAAAGATACTGTACCGCTTTCGCTTGAAAGAGTACCTACTACACCGCTTGAAGGAGAAATGCTCCAGCTGTAATTGACGATAGTCCCATCAGGGTCATAGCTCCCAGAACTTATATACACATCATCACCCTGGATCACTTCTGAAGGAGCATTTATCACTGCAACAGGAGGTATAGGTTCTGGTGCAGGAGGTGGTGTTGGCTCTGGAGTAGGTACATCTTCATACTGTCCTATTACTTTTGTCGTCTCTGCCTCTGAAGTTTTATTTATGCTTGCATCCCATACTCTTACCTTTGCCCAGACCTTATCGCCGGGCTTTGCATTAACAATAAGTTTTGTATATTTTGCTTGAGAAAGAGAAGTCAAATTCTGCACAGCCACACCATCTGAGCCCAATAAATCCACTCCATTTACCTTAAGCCAGAATCTTGCTGAATAAGGACCTGTTCCGCTTGACACAGAAGATGTCGCATCTATAGTAGCATTTACATCTCCTGTTGTTCCTGCTTTGAGAGATGGTGGATCTAAGATAAGATTTATCTTTGCCTGTATGCTTCCGGGAGGAGGCGGTGGTGTAGGTGCAGCACTTACTGTGAAAGTATAGTCCTTCCTTGTAAGCCTGTCTACTGCATCTTTCACATATAGAGTTATAGTATGCTGTCCTGCGGAGAATTTCCTTGTAATTACATCAGTAAAACCCTGCTGATTTATTAAAGTTTTAGCACTAATTACTCTTTCACCATCTATATCCACTGTATATACAATTTTATCTTGAAGCCCTAAGGCACTTTTTAAATCGGTGTTCCAAAAATTAAAGAAGGAGGTACCCGAAACTGTAATTTTTACGTCATCACTTTCCCTTGGATTGGCCGGTGAAATAGATATATTTGCAGAAGGAGGTCTTGTTGTAGCAACATATACCTCACCATTACCGGCTTTTTCGTCCAATACTTTATATCCTGTCACATGAGCACCGGAAAGTTCAGCCAAATAACGTATATACACACGGTCTGAACCTGATATGCTCAATCTAATTTGACTTAAATAAGAATTCACAAAAGTAGTGTTACCGCCAAATACGTTTATCCACTGAGGGACAGTGCTGTACTTTATGAAATTGTACTGCTCTGCGTTGCTTTTTGTGTAAATATGCTTTATTGCTTTATCATATCCTGCAAGGGCACCGTCAACATATATGCTCCATTTACCGGAATAGAGCTTTTTGTCGTTAGATTTTGGGGGTATTGGGTTAGGAACTGGAAAATAATCATCAATTGTTACAGGAGTATCAATAGCTAAATTCAAATCTCCTACGTCGTCAATTACCGCTGCATAGGCATTCTCTAACTTGGGAATGTATATTAACCCAGCCAAAAATGTAATAAGAACAACTACAGAAACAATTCTTTTAATCAAAAGCCTCATCTCCTTTCAGTAATTTTTAGAAAAAGAAAAGAAGCTTCAGACTCAGCTGAAGCCTCTTTATATACTCGGTGGTGTAGTGTATTTTGCTCTCCAAATCATTATTGTGCCATCCTTCAGGTATTCTACTGCATGGTCTAAATTTTCAGCAACAAACCTTAAAGGAAGCATTGTATATCCATTTTTGACATATACTTTTCTTGGCATTTTAACTGCTCTGCCGTCTACTAAAGCAGTATCAGACCCTACTTTCAGCACCACAGTTTTACCCTTATCTTTTATGGTTATCTGCTGTGTTTTAGCATTATAGTCAACAACTGCTCCTAATTCTTCCATAATACCTCGAAGTGGTATCATCGCAACACCATTATCTGATATGACTTTTGTAGGCAGTTTTTTATTATATTCTTTAAGTTCATATCTTACAGTAATATCGTCCTTACCTATCCATACATCTACACCATCCCAGTTATAAATGCACTCTATGGTATACCCATTCCACTTAGGGTCAATCAGGTACTTATTATATGCAGGGTCTTTTAATCCTTCCCATCTATTATAGAAGCACCGAAGTAATATATCCTTATATTTTGTCTCCTGCCATGGAGTGCCGTTAATACTGACTAGATTTATCGTAACAAGACCTTTCCAAAAGTCGTATTTTAATGTATCAGGATGATTGTAGCGGATTTCTCCATATAAGTCTTTGTAGCTTTCTCTCAATGTAGTAATATCTCTTAATATTGCACCGCTTCGTCCTTCTTTGTAGTAATAATCTAAATCATTTTTATAAAAAGAGCCAGCAACAATAATTAATCTATCTGTATTTCTAAGCTTCTCACTGTAAGCTATTTCTTTCTCTTTTCCGGGCATGATGTAGTACCAACCTAATTTATCACGGCCTTTCTCATCAGGTGATACTGCCTTTATCCATCCTTTATCTATCCACTCTTGATAGGGAAGTTCTTCTTCTTGACCTCCAGTTTGCGCAAACGCAGGAATAGATAAAAAGATTAATAAGATAGCGATTATCATTGAAATTATCTTTCTCATAGTAAAAACTCCTTTCTATTTAAAATTTTTTAAATAAGTTTCATTAAAAGTGTTGACTGTATTTTTTTACTAAATCCATAAAAGAGCCTTCACTCAACTTTCTTCTTTTCTTCTTCATCTCGGCTCTGACATTTTCGGCTTCCTCAGTACTTATGTAACCTTTAACGTAAGACATATATAGAATCTCATCAGTACATGTAAAAGGTATGTTAGCTCTGCTGCAGTAAGCAGCAATATCCGAAAAATTATTACTTGCTACAGTACCTTCTCTAAATTGGGCTATAGAAATAGCGGAAGCTTCTCCTTTACCCATTACTTTACCAGTAATCTTACCTTCTATAAACGCCAAATACAAACTCGCTTCACAACTGTCAATATTAAAAGTCACTACGCTGATCTTTTTCTTTTGAATTTCTCTCTCTATATTGAAAAATACGAAGTCGCTGTTCTTAAAAGACTTCATTCTAGAAAGCTCTTCATAGACCTGAGCCGGAATTATTAACTCTCCATCAAAAACAGAAAAGAGAATGTCCATTCTATTGACCCAAGAAAAGGAAGAGATGCAGTCAGTATCGAACACTACAGGATATTTAACAGTCTTCATACTCCTGCACCTCTTCCCCAAACAATACATCCTCAAACCCTGCTTCAATTAAAAGTTCCTCATATTTCCCTTCAGAAATAATACCTTCTTCCAAGAGTATTCTTGCCTTTTCTACATAATCTGAAACAATTATATCTTCTTTGGTAGGTAAATAAAGAGAAGTGTCATATCCATACTTTACTGCCTCATTGATAATTCCCTTTTTAAAACGTAATATATCATCCTCATCTAAAACCCCAATTTGCTGCAGCCTAATGAGCATTACAGAGTGGCTGACTCCAAACAAAGCCTCTAAATAGAGCAGGTCAGGAAAATCAGGTTTTCTCTTAGATGAACCTATTCTTTTAAACAACTCCAGCTCCAGCGTTTCAGCAGGCACCAAAAAATTTGCAGCAAAATAATCCGCTTTCTTTTCGCTCAACGATTTCTGTTCAAAAATGCCGGCTACACACACACTTCCTGTCTGACCTTCTTCAAATAAAATGTGGTATAACTCATGAGCAGCAGTAAAATTTTGATGTCCTTTTGTTTTTGATGAATTTATCAACACAAAATTGACATTTCCCTTCCTTAAAAACATTCCTGAAATGTTGCTCTTTAAAGGCTTTTTAGCATATGAAATATTTTTTTCTTTAAAAATCTTAAACACATCAATAGGTCCATCTCCAAGTCCCATTTCACCTCTAATCTTGCGGGCATCCCTTTTCCCTTCAATTTCAAGCGTTAACACTACTATCCCTCTTTTCCAGCAGCTTTTCCATCTGATACAGATTATTTACAAAGTTTTTGGCCCATCCTATAACTTCTATATCCTCCTCCGTTAATCCATCAGTTCTGAAAGCTAGAGTAACATCCGGCTCTTCAGTATTTTTTATAAAATACTCTATGGAATACCCATAAAAGGATGCAAGCTTTTCAAGTGTAGCAATATCTATTTCTCTCCTGCCGTTCTCATAATATGAGAGCAGTTCCCTTTTAATCCCTGTAGCCTTTTCCACTTCAGCTTGAGTATAACCATTCTTTTCTCGTACTTCTTTCAATTTTTCCCCAATTGCCCTATATACTGACATCCTGTTTCCCTCCTTTTGTCGTGCTTATACAATTACTATATTATTATTGTAACACATTTGTTACAAAATATCCATATATTTTTGTTTTATATAACAATTCTTTTTAATACATCTTCAACAAATTTATCAGCATTTTTCCCTTCTATTTTAGCCCTTTCTTCTAATAATTTATAAAGTTCTTCCGGAATCATTAACGTTTTTATTCTTTCGCTCATTTCTTCTAATCTCCGCAGAAGTCTTGCTTTTTCTCTCTGGCTTAAAACATCTTCATTTTTTTCAAGGAGCTTCTCCATATTCTTTGGATCCCTCAAAAGCATTATCATATTGCTCAAAGACTTTTCAGGTAAAGCTCCAGTTTCATACCTTACAATAGAAGCTTCACCTATGCCCAAAAGCTTGGCAAAAGCTCTCTGACTTAGCCCATAACTTTCTCTGATGTTTCTTATCTCTTCAGGTGAGAGTATTCCATGCTTTTTTCGATATATGTCATAAACCCTCTGTATATTCTCTTCTTCCAGCTCCTCATCAAACAGCTCCTCACCACAAACACTGCATACTCTTATCCTCGCTAAAGCTTTTATTTCATCCCCTCTGATGTTTGATACTTCTTCCTTTTCGATTATCTCTGTTTCCTGCTCTATTCCACAAACGGGACAAAATCTTTTCACCACTTTCAGACCTCCTCATTTATACGGATAAAATATCGGCTGTTCTGCTTTATGGAAAGAAAGGCACACCAGACATTCTTTTTCTTCTCTCTTTTCAACTTTAAGCTTTATGTAAAAGTCTGTTCCCTCAATATCATATCCAAACTCCCATACAAAACCTCCTCTGTTGTTTCCCAAATCCTCACTGGGGCCTCTGTAATAATTTTTGTAAGTCAAATCCATAATAATCTCTTTAACATGCTTAATTGTTAGGCCAGCTTCTTTAATTGAATCCATATTTTTCTTTCGAGGAACAAAATCAAAAGCACCTGCTTTCATTAATTTTTTAGCATTATTGAGGAATTTTTTAATTTCCTCAATATCAGTCATAGCATATACTCCTTTCACTTAATATTTTATCACATTCCAAATAATTTTACAATCATTTAATAGTATTTTTTGTAAAATTCTTTAATTATTTTTCATTTTCAAACCAGTAATCCACTTTATCCTTCATAAAATCGTAAAAAACCAGCATGCTTTTACCTTCTCCGTCCTTTACAAAAACACCTCCCGGCATAAAGTGGCATTCCTCTAATGTAAACTTGTCAAGTTCCAATTGCTCTTTCAAAAACTCCATAACCCTTTCTCTCATCTCTTTCATACTCACTTAAAAGCGCCTCCCTAAAAAATTCAAAATCAAATTTTGTTTGCCCCCGGCAGTTAAAACAAAACGGCCTGCGAGCCGAAGGTCAAGGGGGCGGGGAGGGATACCGGACCGAGCGCCAGCGAGGGAGGATATGCTCACCGACCCGACAGGGCTTGCCCCTTGACCGTAAGGCGAGCAGGCGTATAATCTGTGACGCGGGGGCAAACAAAAAAAGAACGTCTGCGAAAGCAGAGGTGCTCTCTTAACCGGATTTTTGATTTGAGCGAAGCGAAAATGAAAAATCTGTACCGATTTTTAAAAAAAGAAACTTTATTAGAACCACTCTTAAAACAATGAAATCCCAAAAAGAGATTTCTTTTTCTTTCTGCTTGGCAGTACTGGAGCAAGCAGCTTTAAAAAAATAAAATCATTTTCTTTAGCAAAAGGATTTGGACAGTAAGGTAAAGCTGTCCCTTTAATTCCTGCGTAAAAAGAAATTTCTTCTACATCGCTCTGCAAAGCTAAAGGAAAAATAATATTAATGTCAGAATCAATCCTGTCAATAATCTCATGCCACCGCCATCTTGCAGCAGAAGCCACAATAAAAGCTATATCAGCTCTATACATTTCTTTTTTTCTTGCTGAATCTAAAACTCCAAGGTCTCTAACAACATATTCATACTGTCCAGCCTTAATTTTTTTAAGAAGCATGTCATAATTCCAATTACCATTATTTCTGCTTTCATCTACTGGAAAAATATCAATTCCATGAACCGTATAAGAACCCTCTACCTTTCCTTCTTTTGCTTTTAAAACACTACATAAAAAGGAAAATACGGGCCTCTGGCTGTCTTCTATAACTGCTGTAGAATGTCCTAAACGGGCAAGAAATGAAGCTATAGAGAAAGCTGTATGAGTACATCCTATGCCGTGGGCAGTAGCAGATACTGCTATTGTAACGATGCCAGCAGGCCTTTCTTCTATAATAACCCTTTCCTTTGCCTGTATAGAAGCATTCAAAAACTGACCTGTATGCCATCTTGCAGCTTGAGCATATGTAGCAGGAGGCGAAAGCAAAATATTTCTAATTATCTCACTCCAATTAGACTCTTTTTCTTCTGCTGCTATATCATATATGCCTAAACCAACTATGGAAGATATTATTTCATCACCCGGTTTCCTCTCAGGTGCAATAACAATTATTCTGGTGCCAGGTCTTGCAATTCTAAAACTTTGAAGAGCAGAAATAATCTCCTTCCCTAAAAAAACATCAAGATCTACAATAAGTATCTCTGCAGAAACCCGAGAAGCAGAATAAAATATTTCTTTAACACTCTCAGAATCCAATTTACCAATATGTTCAAAAACTATATCTCCTGCATCAACTAAAGTTTTTTTTATCTGCTCAGCCATCTGCTTTGTAGCAATAAGTGAAATAAGCAAGCCAGAACCTCCTTCCTTACTTAAAAAAGTCAAGTGGATTTACAGCTCTTCCCCCGATTCTTACCTCAAAGTGAAGGTGAGGGCCTGTGCTCTTGCCTGTGGAGCCTACATATCCAATTACATCACCAGCTCTTACAACCTGCCTCTGCTTTACTGCTATGGAAGATAAGTGAGCATATCTTGACTCTAAATTGTTGTTGTGCCATATAAAAACAACTAAGCCGTAGCCGTCATTCCATCCCGCATAGACTACTTCTCCATCTAAAGCAGCCACAACCGGTGTTCCTGCTGGTGCTCCTATATCTACACCAGAGTGAAATCTTTCTACTCTGTATACCGGGTCAATTCGAGGACCGAAAGGAGAAGTAACAGTGTAAATTCCCGGTACAGGCCACTTAAGATTTTTCTCAGCAGGTACCCACCCTTCAGGCACACCTGAAGCAGCATCTAACAAAAAAGAAAGGTCTGCGTTTTTGAGAAACTCAAGGAACTCTTTAACCTTGTCTTTTTCTTCTTCTGTAAAGTCAAGCATATTTAAGACCTCATCTAAGCTCAAAAGCTTATACACCGGAAAGTGCAGTCCATTTTCTGTAACAACTTCTCCTATGTTTTGCACAAACATTGAAGCAAGCTTATACGCATCCTCAGGGGTAGCTTTGGAAAAATCCTGCTTGAACCTTACAGCGTCTATTGCAACAAGCTCTCTCCAATCAGGACCCATGTTAAACTCTTTTTTCACCTTTTCTGCTGCATTGATGTAGAATTTGGCCTGCTCTGCAGTAATAAGTGGAACCTTCTCAAAAGCAGTAATGGGGCCTGCAAAAATTACAGCAATCACTAAAACAGGAACAACAACAAAAAGAAGAGCAAACTTAAAAATGCTCTCCAAATCATCCGGCAGAAGAGCCAGAAGCACTTTTCCTAAAACATTCATTAACTTCCGCCTCCAGTTAAATACTGCATTTCATAAGGTGCTGCTTCAATCTTTATGTGAATTCTCTGTGTACCTGCAACAAAAAGGCCTTCTCCTCTTTTTGCATTTGCGAGAAGGTCATGCTCTGCTTCAGAAAGGTTCATAAGGGCCGTTATTGCTTCTAAGTCTTTTTCTCCCTGCGCTAAAAGGAGCTTGTAAGTGGGGTTATCTAAAAGAACTTGGCCGTATCTCTGAACCTCTGGCGCTAAAAAATCTATAACGTTCTGGCTTATAACAATAAGACTTCCATTGTACTTTCTAATTCTTTTTGATGTGTCTCTCAAAAATGCTATTGCTTGAGGCGTCTGAGGGTCAGTAAGCATCCATGCTTCGTCCACAACTAAGACAGTTCTCTCTCTTCTATCCCTTT
>Ga0207429_10201_pt1 | contig 9609 bp, 9 predicted proteins | sample YelNats1bottle13_FD_187545 | JGI IMG/M metagenome (GOLD analysis project Ga0207429, IMG submission 187545) | Hot spring thermophilic microbial communities from Obsidian Pool, Yellowstone National Park, USA - site 1 bottle 13 (SPAdes) (version 2) | ecosystem: Environmental > Aquatic > Thermal springs... | reverse complement strand
GAAAGTGCTAATTGTATAACCATAACTCTTGTAACCTGCACTATAACACCTTCTTTCGTTTGTATATTCAAAACAATTCATCTCCCACCTATAGAGGTGGGAGTCTTCTTGTTAAAATTATGATAAAACCATTTGTTGTTTTGCACATAATATCAAGTTTAGGACTATTATATTCACTTAATAATATACAATACGATTGATGTTCTCCTCTTCCTACTCTTCCTCTTAATTGATGTAATTGTGCTAATCCAAATCTTTCAGCATTACTTATTAATATAACTGTTGCATTAGGAACATTAACACCAACTTCTATTATTGTGGTAGAAATTAGAATTTGTGTTTCATTTTTAGCAAATTTATTTATTTCTTCTATTATATCCTTTTGTTTCATTTTTACCTGAAATCATAGAAATTTTAACTTCAGGATACTTTTTAAAATAATTTACTGTTTCTTTAAACATTGTTTCTACAGATTTAACATTTTCTAAAGCTTCATAATCAGAATCTTCTATTAATGGACATACTATATAACACTGCCTACCTTCTTTTATTTGCGAATACATAAAATCAAATGCCTTTTCTTGCTCTTTAATTTGTTTTGTAATTACAGACTTTCTTCCTTGTGGCATAGTTGTTATATTTAATACATCTATATTATTACCATATAAAGCAAGAGCTAATGAACGAGGAATAGGTGTAGCACTCATTGTTATATTATGAACTCCTTCTTTTGCCTTTTCTTTTAATATATTTTTTTGAACTACTCCAAACCTATGTTCTTCATCAACAACAATTAATCCTAAATTTTTAAATTGAACATCTTCTGAAATTACTGAATGTGTTCCAACCAATATATCTATTTCTCCATTCTTTAATTTTTCTAATATTCTTCTTCATTTTTAGGATTATGAATTATTCTAAGTGCTTCACCTTTACTTATTAATCCAAATTTTGTTATTAAATGATTTTCTAAATAATCTTTTTTTTCTATTAAAGCTAACCCATTTTGTATACACTTTTTTAAATATTCTTCACTTATTCCATTAATTTTAGGATAAATAGTGTGTATCGTTAAAAGTTTTTCTTTATCTTTTCCAAATTTAATAGGATTAGTCATTGTCCTTACATTATATTTTTCATCTATATATACTCTTCCACAAAATATATATTCTTCACCTTTTTTTATCATCTTTTTTATATACTTCATATTAAACCAAAAAATATACATAAACCAATTTTTATTATCTCTTACTTTAACCCTTATATAGTTTGTTCCTTCTGAAATATCTTCTATTTTGCCTATAACTGCACATATTTCTCCATGTGCTATATCTTTAATATTTTTAGCATTTCTAAAATCTAAATACTTTTTAGGAAAAAAATAAACTAAATCCTCAATAGTAAATATACCTTTATCCCAAAATTTTTCCATTTTATTTTGTGGTAATTTTAATACAGATAAATCCACACCCCTTACACCTCCATTATTTACTTATAATATATCATATTATTATTATTTTGTAAATTTTATTTTATAATTTGTTTATTTATTATATTTTTTAGTCAAAAATAAATATAATACTATATATAGTAAAGTAAAGCTGAGGAGGTGTTACACAATGATAAAAAAAATAAAAGAATTTTTTAAAAAAAAATACTCTAAAGAATATATAAAATTTGAAAACGGAGAATTTAAAACAGTTAAAAAAGAGGATATATTATTAGATAACAAAAATAAAAAAAATAAAAGCTCAATAGATAATAAAAATATAAATATTGAGCTTAATAAAGATGAAGAAAATAATAAAGATAACCAAGACAAAATAAAAAAAGAAATTATTAAAGCATTAATAATAATATTTTTGTTTAGTTCGGTTTTAATTGGATATGATGTTTATAAAACATTTTATATTAAAAATAATAACACTACTACCACCACAATAAATACTTCTACAAATAATCAACAAAATACAGAGAACATTGTAAATAATAATAAAAATACTAATACTAATAATAACAACGTTAGTAACAATTCAACTATGAATTATACTAAAAATAAAAATCTTTCTTTTGACAATAATACTCAGCATAAAACATTTATAAGTAATTTTGTAAATCTTGATAAAGAATTATTTTATACACTTTTACAAATAAAAGATTTAACTAATAATTATCTTAATCTTCAAATAAACTTACCATATTATTATTCAAAAATAGAAGAAATAAAAGTTAAAGAAGAATTAATTAAAGATTCAATTTCTAACTCAAAAACAAAAGAACCTCTTATTGAAATCCTATTAAAAAGATTAGATAATAATATTAGTTTATGTAACAACATTTTAAACGCTCTTAATGCAAATAAAGGATATTCTTCTTATTTAAATTCTTTATTAAATAAACATTTTCAAATAGAAAAAGAAAATAAAAATATTCAAAATAAATTATTTTTAAATTATTTAAAAGTTAATAAAATAAAATACAAAATCTTAAATGAACAAATTGTAATAGATTAAACCCTCTCCCACTTTTATAAGTGGGAGAGGGTTTAAATTGGTATATAAAAAATAATAAGCCCTATAATAAGGGCTTATTATTTAGAGTAATTGAATATACAAAACTTAATACATGAAATTTTATTTTTTCAAAAATATTTAATTTAGGTTTTACAACATCTACTTTTTCAAATTTATATTCTTCATTTTCATTTAAAATAACTTTAAATAAAGCATTTTGAATAGTTTTAAATGTTTCATCATTTACTTTTCCTATTCTTCTCCCAAGTCTTGCTTTACTTACTGTTCTTACTTGTTCAAGCATCACAGTTCCACAAATATTTTCTTCTACATATTCTAAATTATCGTTTGTTAATGGAACATGTGAAGTTAAATAAGCAAATCTACTTGTAATAGGTGCAACTAATATTGTGTTACTATTTTTATTTATATTGTCGTTTTGTAAAATAACCACTGGTCTTATTTTATTCATTTCTGAACCTATATTAACACCTAAATCGCATGTCCATACTTCTTTTTGTTTTACAATCATATCCTTTTTGCTTTTTTCACTTATTGTCATTTCAATTCCCTTATCTGTTACCCAATCTATTAAATTTTTTACTCTTTCTTTATCCATTTCATCAATATTAATTATTGTATTGTATTTTCTAAATAAATTTAAAATTTTGTCATCCATAAACAATTCCTCCCTCTGTCAAAATATTATTTAAAACTCCTTAACGAAAATAAAGTTTTATATTAAATATTTTATTATTTATTTTAAACTTTATTTTTAAAACTATGAAAAAAATAGCCCAAATGGGCTATCTTTTAAGTAATTTTTTCATTAATTTTGATAGGTTGTATTGTATTTCATTTGGTTCGCAACTTATTAAGTTATCCCCATACATATACTTAAAATCTTCCATCATTTCTTCTCTATCAGATTTGCTACCAAACATTATTGATATAACTATTATTCCTTTCTTTCTTGCTTCCTTAACTGCTTCTCTTACATCCTCTCTTCCTTTTATATATCCACCTTTATAGCTTGATGGTAGCCCATCTGATAAAACAATTAGTATTTTATCTTTTTCACTTCTTTTGAGTAATTCTTTTGTAGCTACTCTTATTGAATATCCATCTTTATTACCTCCTGAAGCTCTTCTATATTTGAAAAAGTTATATGAATAATTAATTGGCTTATTATCATCAAATTCTTTTGCTGTATAATGAACTACATAATCAGAATAATATTCTGTTGCAAATGTTGATATCTTAAATGGAATTATACCTTTTAATGCTTCTTCAAGTACTGCAAGAGCTTCCATAGAATATACTTCTTTATTTGCGTCACTCATACTACCACTACCATCTTGCAGTATAAATACACAATAATTAGATAAGGAATTTCTTCCTTTTTTTATAAAAATGTCATTTTCTTTAATTGCTAATTTCCATAAATCATTAGTATTCAAAATTCCCTTTTTACTTCTTCTATCAAATGTTTTTTTATTTAAAAATAATTTTTCAATTTCTTTTCTTAATATTCTACCTTTATTTTTTAAACTTGAAGGTAATTGAATTATTTCTTCCATATTTATTTTTACTTCTTTGAATTTATTATAATTATCATCTTTATATTGATTTTCTAAATCCCTTATTTCTTCATCTGTTAAGTTTGTTTCTATTTCTTTTTTGTTATATTGGTTTTGTTGAATTTGTTCTCTTTCTATTGTATCATTAGCTTCTTTTATTACATCTTGTATTTCTTCCATAGTTCTTTCTACTAAACTTTGATCATCTGCTTCTTCACTATTATTATTTTCAAAATCTTTTCCTTTAGGTTTTTGATTTTCTTCATTATTTGATTTTTTATTTTTTTTCATATTAGCCCTATTCTTTGAAGAAATTTTATCATCTTTTTCTCCATCTTGTTTATTTTCTTCTCTATCGCTGTTTGTTTTTTCTTCTTTTTTTGTTGCTTTTTCTCCATTTGTTTCCCTGTTTTCTTTTTCTTCTTCTCCTGTTTCTTTTTCACTTCCTTTATTTGATTTTTCTTCGTGATTATTGTTTTCTGTTTCTTCGTTTTTTCTGTTTTCATTTTCTTCATTTTTATTTTCACCTTTTCCTTCCTTATTTTTTTCTTCATCTTTAAAATGAGTTGAAACTGAAGGATTGTCGTTATAATCCTTTTCTTCATCAGTTTCAAACTCTTTTTCCTGAGCACGAGATTGTAAAAAGTTTTCAGTGTTTTTATCTTCTTCTTCTATTAAGTCTTTTATATAATCTTTACATGTTAATATTATATCATAACAAACTTCTGAACATTTTTGGCATGTTTTTGCGTTAATGCCTTTTATAATTAAAGGAATTATCTTATTTATTTCTTCTTCTAATCTACTTCCTTTATACAATTCATTAAAATTTTTAGGTTTTAAACCTGTTACAGAAACTGTTGTAATAGTATATAGAAAATCTTCTAATTCTGAATTACCTTTTAGAGGATAGTTTTTCCAAGTTTCACCATTTAAAAATTTAAGATATTTTAAATATCCTCTATATCTATTAACAAGTATTTTTTCTATTCTTCCATCTTCTACTGAATTGAATACGTGTTTTGCTACTGCTAAACTTTTATATGCTGGAATTTTATATTCATTATAAAAATATCCTGTAACTTTAGTTGCAAAATCTTGCATTACCTTAAAACTTGAAGAATTTATATGCTGTGCTTCATGTCCAATAAGCGCTTTTAATGCAACAAATATTTCTGCCTCTGTTTTATCTAAAAATATTTCAGGTAATCCTACTACTATTTTCTTTCCATCTGTATAACTTCCACCACCTATATTAAGACTTAATTCTATATCCTTCTTGTCTGGAACTAAATAAGAAAGCATTATTTGTAATTGTCTATATATTTGCTCTCTTGAAAAAAAGTTCTTTACCCTTTGTATATTATCTACCATCATAATTTACCCTCCTTTAAAAATTAGGGTAAACGTAACGTTTACCCTATAATATTATCAATTATATCAATAATTGCTTTTCTTTCTATTTCATCATTTGCTCTGTTTGCTACATTATCTATTAATGCTTCTTTTATTCCCAACGTATTTGCAACTTTGCATGCGACTTCAAATCCTCTTATTGTTAAAGCTGATTGTCTTATTTTACTATCTAACACTGCCTTTCTTAAATCACTATATACTTTTTGGCAGTATATAATATATTGAGGATTTAAAGTTGGGAACAAAGTTGCTAACAATTCTTGTATACTTGGAACGGGTGGGAATATTATTGGAACAAATCTATCATTTGTTGCTTCGTTTAATTCAAAAGTTCCTTGATAATCTTTATTCATAGTTAGTATCATTCTAAAATTTTTATGTGCTACAACTTTGCCATATCCACTAACATATACACTTCTACGTCTATCTGCTAATGAATGTAACCAGACAAGAACTTCAGGTCTTACAGTATTTACTTCATCTAAATTTAAAATTCCTCCAACTTCAACTGCCTCTATAATTGATGACTTTTCAAAAACTATTTTTGTGTTTCCATTATCATCAACTTCTAATGTTTTTGATCCTTGTAGATCTTGCTTGTCAATTTCTGCATTCATTGAAATTTCGTATAAAGGTCTATTGTAAATCCAGGCTAAAGTGGTAATTAAACAATTCTTACCACTGCCCTTATCACCCTCATATCTTAAAAATTCACCAATATTAAGATAAATTATTGACTTTTTAACACCTCCAAAATAATCATTAAATAAAACTTCAGGATTTTTTGGTATTTTGTTTTCTAAATACATTGGATATTTTTCATAACTGTTAAACACTTTTACAATTTCTTCTTTTGGAACATCGTTTTCAACTAAATATTTATATTTTCTTTTTAAATTATCCATTGTATCAATTTCTTCATTAACAATTCTTTTAAATATTTCATCAAAATCTGTTATTGTTTTAATTACTACTTCCACATTTTTAGGAATTGATACTTTAATGAAAAATGTTGTTCCTTGAATATTTACTGCGTCGCACCTTATTTCTTTATTAATGTTTAAATATTCTTTTAATATTAAATAATCATCTGAATTTTCATCTACTACTCCTGCTGGTGTATCATTATAATAAACTATTATTTTGTTATTATTTAATTTTGCTAATAAAGGAACTACATTTCCTTGTGAAACCATTTCCATCACTTCGATCTTTGCAGGATAATTACTTTTAGCACCTTTTGTTTTAAAAATAAATTCAATCATTTCTTTTTCTGTTTTTAATTCATCTTTTATTTCTACCTCTATTATATAACTTATTGATCTAAAACCATTTTTTGTAGTATAACTTGTTTTTTCTGTAATTTTTCCTTCTAATACTTCATCATCTTTAAGTTTTTTATAAATTTTTTTAGCTGGTTCTGTTCCAGGTGCTACTGTGTGTGAACTTTGTGCTAAGTTCCCTATTTTATTACCAAATTCATCAAATACAGCTACAGCATATTCATCATAAGGATTTTCTTCTTTTGCTAAATAAACTTTTGTTCCTATTTGAAGATCTTCTGGTAAATCTCTACCAACTAAAGTAACTTTTGTAACCATAATAAAAATTCCTCCTTTTAAAAATAATTTTAATTAAAAATTACCTAAATAAAATATTTTTTTATTTATTGTATTTAATTTATTTTTTTAATTATTTTTAAACATATATTTTTTTCAATAATAATAATCCCCTACATTTATAGTAGGGAAAAATTAAGAACACAAATTAGTATATTCTATAAAATATTTTTTAAATAAACTACTATCTACTTTTCTAAAATCTTCTATTTTTTCATTTTGCATTAATAAAGTTAATACTGTATTATAAATCTTCTCAAAAGTATATTTTGAAAATTTTTTTAATTCTTCTTTATAATTAACGTTGTTTATCATTAAATCATCAATACCCTTTCCTTTTTTAGGATTCCAATGAATATAATTTATATCTTCAAATACTTCTTTATATTCTTCTAATATTTTATCAGTCATTTTTTGAGCTTGAGTAAATACATTATAATTATAAATAATATCTGAATCAAAGCATACATAAATATATGGTTTTTTATGATATTTTTTTACATATTTTTCATAAACCACTTTATATTCATCTTTGTTTAAAATATTCTTTATTTCATTTATAATACTTTTCCAATTTGTAACTCCTTGAACGCTTATTGTGATAAATCCAACTTCTGCTAATTTTTCAGCTTTAAATCTTCCTTCAGTAATTGCAATAATAGGGTTTGTTATTTTTTTAGGAAAAACTACATCAACTGGACTACCTGGACTTGCCCCATAGTTATATCCTTCCTTATAATTCATAAACGCTGAAGAAAACCAAATATATCTACTTTGTTTTTCTTCTATATTATCTCTTCTTATTTGAATACCAACTATTTTTCCTTCTGTATTTCTTATTTTTATTCCAATTCCTTTGTATGACACAAAGGAATATTTTTGTTTTTTTTCATCGTAATAAAATCCTGGAACATTTTTTAGTATATCTAATGATAAATTTTCTTCCTCTATTTTTTTTTCTAATTTACTCATTACCTTTCGTGTTGGAAAAGTAAAATAATCATTCAATCTGTCTTCATTTAATTTTCTTTCTTCAAGCAAATATTTTTTATGCTTGTCGCTTAACTCACATATTTCCGTAAATAAAGTATATACTTTGTTTATAGTATCTTCATCAGCTCTTTCTTCCTTTAATTCTTCTTTAATTTTATTTGTATATATATTTTCTATTTTTAATATCTCTTTTTTTGTATATCTCCTTTTGTTAAAAAATTCATCATATTCAGAGTAAGTTATAATTCCAAATTCTAAACCTATTTTAAATGCTGATTCTACATATGATATACCATCATAAAGTGCTATAAATTTTATTGCATCTCCTCCTGTTCCACAACTAAAACATTTAAAAATATTTTTGTTTGGACTAATTACAAAACTACCCATTCTTCTATCATTGTGAAAAGGACATAAAGAAAAATAATTTGAACCCTTTTTAACAAGATTTATTCTCGTTGCTATTATATCTTCTATTGGCAACATTCTTACTCTTTCTATCAAATTTTCGAGAAATTCTCTTTTGTCCATTTAAATACCTCCCTATATATAATTCATCCCCTACTTTATTATTAAGTAGGGGATATTTCTAATTAGAATGGAATTTCTTCACTTCCATCTTCAATTTCTATGAATTCTTCTTCGTTTTGATTTAAATTTTCATTTCTCTTAAAGCTAAGTGGCATAAAATCTTCGATTTCTATAAAGTAGTCAACTACTTTTTCACCATCTTTGTTAGTATATTCATTTATTCCAAATTCACCCCATACTAACATTCTCTTTCCTTTCGAAGCTACTTTTGAAAATCTTTCCGCAATTTTGCCAAAAGCTTTAAGAGTTAAAAAGTAAGTTTCTTTTATTTCGTAATTATCCTTTAATCTATTCTTTAGATAATCAAATTGTCTTTCAATATTTGCTCCAGTTCCCATTCTGCATATTACATAATTTTTCTGATTCTCTGATGTCTTTAATTCAACCTCAGTTGCAATATAACCTTCAACTAAAGCCCAAGGTGTTTTTATAACCTTTCCATCCTTTGTTTGATATACAATATTCTTTCCAGTAAACTTTAAAAATCTCTTCTTTTCCATAACAAATTCCTCCTTTTATAAATAAATTTCTTTATTTCCCTTTTTATATAAACTTTATTTTATATTTTTATTATATGTTTTTTTAAAAAATATATTTTAAAACATATATATTTTTTTATATTTACTATATTCAATTTTATACATTTTTATAAAAAAAATCAATATAAAAATTGAATAAATAATAAAAGGTTGGGATTATTTACCCAACCCTTTAATTTTATTTAATCTTTCTATTAATTGAGCCTTTACAACTGTATTACTTATTGAACTCTCTCCCACTTATAGAAGTGGGAGATTCTTTTTAGTTAGAGCAATTTACTTTTACTCTAACAGGGTTGTTCAAATACCCTCTATCCCTATCCATTACTGGATTTGGGACTACTCTTTTAAGTATGTT
>Ga0207429_10195_pt1 | contig 10104 bp, 11 predicted proteins | sample YelNats1bottle13_FD_187545 | JGI IMG/M metagenome (GOLD analysis project Ga0207429, IMG submission 187545) | Hot spring thermophilic microbial communities from Obsidian Pool, Yellowstone National Park, USA - site 1 bottle 13 (SPAdes) (version 2) | ecosystem: Environmental > Aquatic > Thermal... | reverse complement strand
ATAATAATAAATACATATGTATAATTTTTATACTAAGAATAACTACTATACTTAGTGTAGTAATAATACTTAATATAAATAATAATATATAGTGCACAAAAGGTATTAAAGATTTTTAATTATTACAAATTTTCTGAAAAATAAAATACTATTTTCCCTTCTGTTCCAGCAATTGGAAATAAAAATAATAATAAAAAAGCGTTTAAAAATATGGGTATACCCTATTATATTACCAGATTATCCCAACCTTGAAATGCAGTAAAATAGGGCATTTGAATATTTAGAAAATTACAAAAATGACAATAGAGCAGAGTTAATTTAAAGGGTAATATAATTATACCTTTTGAAAATTATCTCTTGTCTAAAAGGCTGCTACAGAAAATTTTTGATAACTAAATCTCTTTTAACCATTGATTTTGCTAGATTTTTAATTTTAAACACAATATTTTTTGAAATAACATTATATTTATTTACAAATATTACCTATTTTGATTCTTGAATAAGCTTTATTTTTTTGCTGTTTAAGGTGGGGTATACCCTGAAACATTAAGTTTTAAAAAGTGCTAAAAGTGGCTTTTTAATATGTTTTTAAGCATATTAACCAAAATTAATTAAAAGTGGCTTCTTAATATGCTTAAAATACAATTTCCAAATGTTAGGTGCTCAAATTTGCCCTATAATCGTTTTTAAATTAAGGGGTAATAGGTTTATACCTCTAAATAAAAAACTCTGCTCTAAAAGGCTGCTATAGAAGATCATTATAATTTTTAAATATATAATTTAACTCAATTGTTTTTGTATCATTTATAATATTTTTAATTTTTTCAATATTTGTACTTACTATTACAATTGGAGGAAATTGTTTAAAATATTTTGTAAATTCATTACTTTTATAAAACAATTCCCATTTTTCAACTTTTTCCTTGAATCTTTTGTTTGTTATGTCAATTTCTATTAATACCCAGTTATTATCTATCATTGTAAGTATATCTGGCCTGAATGTATATTTTGTATTTTTATACATAAATGTGTACTGTTGTTCAAGATAAAATTCCGATGGTCTTTTTAAATAATAATAAAAATCAGCGCAAGCAAGATAGTGATTAATTTTATCCAGTTTAGCAATAGTATTACTATATTCACAATTTATAACTTCGCACCCTTTTCTTGTTATAGAATAAATTTTTTCATTATTTGGTAATCTCCCTTTAGAAATTATATATCCACTATTTTCCATCATCTTTAATCTTTGCATACAGTATTTGTAATTTTTATAAAGTTTCTTAATTTTGCTACTGGTTAATAATTTTAATTTTGATAAATCAACCAAAACATTTATTTCTGTGTTTGTGAGAATAGTATCACCTCCTTGTATATATAATGTTCCTGCTTGTACTAAAACCTATAAGCAGCTAAAAATCTTTAGTTTCTCATTGAAAACACCATAGATTTACTCTGTAACGATTCTATAGTGTTTTCTATATGTTTATCTTAGCGTTATTTATATTATTAAATTCCATATTTTCCTTTTTGTAGTAGTCGTAAATATTGATGCCATATTTTTGCGCACAAATCTTATTTAAGTGACTTCTGTTTATTCTATCATATCTTTGTTCTGGTGGTAATGGCAATTTTACTACCATTGGGTAATTTACGTTTTTGTAGTGAATACTACACAATGCAAACTTATACTTACCTTCATGTTTTGATGTAAGTTTTTCTACTTCTTTGAGTGTATCATATGTGTATGGTCTGAAAAATTCATTTATTGCATTAAAATTCATATATGAAGTAGGCAACATAATGAATGATGCCCCTGCACTTGTAAGATTTGCTAATGTGTCTCTAAAAATATTTATATTGTGTATGCAGAAGACAAACCTTAAATGCCATTTTCTGCTTGCTATGAGCTGTTCTTTGATAATATCAAATACTCCCTGAAATTCATTGGGCTCATCTATTAGTAAGTTAGTAATCCTTCTTTGTTCTTCTGGTATATTGTATCTACTTGTAGTAATTGCAAGCCACAATTTTTGTACAATAAATGTGATTAAACTATTAGCATTTTCTTTTGGAATAATCATAATTACACAATATCCTTCATTAGCCCATTTAGCAAAATCAAGTTTTTTATCTGTGTTTAATGAGAAATTCTTGTTGTTTTCAATAAGTTTATTTAATCTTGTTTCTATGCCTCTTAGTGTTTGTGAATTTTCTGGCTCATCGTCAATTCTTAGCACTTCTTTTTTGAATGGTATATTTGATGGTAATTTTAAGTTGTCTAAAAGCTTATGCCTGAGTTCCCTGTTGTATAAACACTCTTTTATTGTTTCAAAATTGCCATTATTCATAAAAACTAATTTTGCTAAAACATTGAATACATCTTCCATTTTTGATGTTAATCTTTCGTTATCAAGTTGAATTGTGTTTATAAATCTTTTTAATTCATTGCTAATTTTGCTGCTGTATTCATTCATAATGATATATTTCTTAATAGGGTCATTTGTGGTTCTTAGCTGTTGTATATAGTGTTCAGATATCTCATTCCATGCCAGTGGGAATACATAATCTGTGTCTCTAAAGTCTAATACTATAATTTTGTCCTCAGGAAATGATTTTGGCAAATGGTCTCTTATGATTTTGGCTGTTAGCCCATCAATTGTATCAAATGTAAATACACTATGCCCACGTTTTAATGCTTCAATGCTGTAGTTTCTCAAAAAAGTGGATTTACCGCCTTCTGTATAAGATAGATATACAAGTGGTTTACTTAATGAATTTGCGTCAGTACCAAATGTAATTGGTTTAAATATATTTCCTCTAACTATTTCGCCTAAAGGTATTCCGTCGCTATTAAATAGTTCTGATGGTACTTCTAAGGATTCTATATTAACTTTGTCTATCAAATCATCAAATTCTTCCATAACTTTCTTTGAGGGAAATTTAAGAAATTGTATAACTTCTTGAGTGTTGAGCACAAATGGTTTTTGTAGTTTTCTTGATGGCAAACTATTCTTTTGGGTTTTAATGATTTGTAATTTGTTGTCACTTGTCATATCTTGTATAATTACTTCTATATCACGTTTAATATTTTGTATAACAATATGATTATTGGATTTAACGTAAATGTTTATATTTGTTTGGAATCCATCATATAAGGTCTTTTTCTTGGTTGCTTCTGAAAAATCTCTTTTTGTTGTAGTAATAGCTGTTTTTTGGGTTTTTTCATTGAATATTGCTGAAATTAGCATTTCTAATATTTCGTCTATTATGGCTGTAATGTATTCTAAAAAGTTTAATATTTTATTTGAGATAGTTGAGCTTGCTATTGTGTTATTATTTGAGTATAAATGTTTGTTATATTGTCCTTCACTTATGTGTTTCCAATCATTATCAAATATTGGCTTAAATAGATATTGAATTAATATCTTATCATTATCATTGTTTAGATTTTTGTGTATTATAGTCAAATAATCTGTAATATTTATGTCTTGGGTGTTTAATGTTAAAAACCAATGGTATGTTTCTCCGATTCTAAAAGCGGGGTAGTCTTTAAAGTCATCTAAAAAATCATTTTCTGATTCAATTATTTCGCTGTATGGTAATATAAATTTAATTTTGTTTTTAAAATTTTGTTTATAAATTTCTGGTACAGCATAATAGTAACTGATTTTATTTTTAGTTATCAAAATTTCAAAAGATATTGGTTGGACTGGTTGATATAAGAGTGTTTTTGTTTCTTTGTCAACTTTGAATCTCTCGAAAAATGCTTGATTGTACTTTGATATTATGTTAGCAATTTTTTCGTATTCTTTTGCTGTATAAGATTCTTTAAAAGGGATTATCTTTAGTAATGCATGTGGATACTCTTGTATTTTAAATTTTGTAGGTATAACAATACTTATTGGTTTTGAAAGTACCCCTTCCATCAATATTTCACCCCCATTAATGCATTTAATACTCTGATTGTGATAAATAAAAAATATAAAAAGATTATTTTTTGTGAGTCTTCATTTTCTTCAAGTATCATAAATCTAATTGAGTAGTATATTATAAACATTGATATAGTTAATAAACTTACAGAAAAGATTGCATTAAACACTTTTGTTAGTATTGTCATTATTTCATCATTAAGTTTTTCTAATACCCTATCAACGACTGTATCGATATTCATTTTTTAACCTCCATTCGCAAGCCTTTGAAGTATTGTATCTACTATTCTGTCTGTTATACCAAGTATTACAGGTATACCACGTCCAAGAAGGTATCCCATAAAGGCTAACCATGCACTACTTAGTGGATTGTTAACTCCTGTACCTGTATAGAAACCATTTTTTGTTCTAATTATTTGAAGTGCAATTCTAAACCATGCTACCGCTAATGCTAATTTAAGTATTGCAAATGCATATGGTGAAAAAGCATCAAAAATTATTTTAAACAAATCCATACTATTTTCCTCCCTTCGGATTCGCCAAATATGCTTTGATTAGTAAATAAATTGTATATGCCAAACAAATTGTTCCAAAATAATTTAATAGTTTTATTAAAAATTCCATAACACTCTTTACCTCCATATGAATACTTGAATTTAAATCGGGCATAATAAAAACGAAAGAGAGGTGTTGAAGATGTTCTGGGCAAGTATAATTGGGTTGATTAGTATTTTTATATCTGACTTATTGTCTCATTAGCTCATATTTTTTAATATGAGCTAAAATTTTATTAAGTTAGTGACATCAATATTTTGCATGTTCTTATTTTCAAGATATTCTTTAATGATTTTGATAACCTCTTCTTTTGTGAGTATTGCGCTGTTTTTGTCTTTTTTTATGAGATTGCATATATATTTAGACATATTCGGTTGTTGCTTCAAATACTCCCATGTTTCTTCATCTAAGCTAAATGTTTTTTTTATCATTGTTTAACGCCCTCCCAACAGATAATACTCCTAATGCATTAGCTTCAATTGGGTGTTCGTGCAATATAAAGTGTTTAATCCTGTTTTTAAGAGTTGCATTTAAATCTATACTACCACCTCCTATACCGATAATTGGGGTATTTTCAACGTTCCAATTATTTTTTCGCATTGTATTAATTATCTCTGATGCGTGGTTATCAACTATTTTTTGTATTATTTTTTTACTTTCTTCTCTTGCTTTATCATCGATATTTAGTCCATGTTGTAATATATAACTTATTTCATAATCACGTATGTTAATTCCATATTTTCCTTTTAATTCTTTTTTGATTTTATTTCTTAAAACTATACTTCCCAAATTTTCCGTAAAAATGCTTTCTTTAACTATGTTGTAATTATACATAATGCAACCATTTACTGTAAGTCCACCTATATCAAGAATGCCAACATAAGGACTCTTGTATGTTGTCGAATAGTAAGCAACTGCACCTTGTGGTAATGGTATACAGTCATTAACCCATATTTGTTTTTGCGTGTCATCAACAACAAAATCAACATATCCGTTTGTTTTTAAATATTCCGAAAATTCATTTTTTATGGTGTGCAGGTCTAAAGGGTATGTTACGTATATATCACATTTTATTTTTGTGTCTTTTGTTAGTAGTGCTATAGCTGTTAATATACATAATTTCGCTAAAATATTATTTGATTTATGATAGTCAATCTCTTGTTGTTCTGCGCCTTCACCTATTAAATATTCTTCATTGTTGAATTGTATTTTATAGGTGTTATATTTTGAAATTGAATCATAAATATTCTTTTCGTATTTTGATTTAAAGTATGTGTAATCACCTTTTTCGTTAAAAGCTTTGGTTGCCCAGTAACCATTGTCAATTGCGAAATACATACAAAACCTCCTTTTTCAATATTTTTATTGAAGTTTCTTTACTAAAAGTATTGAAGTTTATTGTTTTTATTTATAAAAATTTAATGAAATTTATGGTTTTTTCATGATTTTTACCGAAAAATCTGTATTTTTCTTTAATTTTTTTATTGTTTTTTATAAAAATTTTAATTTTTAAATATTGATTTTATTGATGAGTATTGATTTTTCTTTACAGTATATTTATAGTTATTAATTTTCTCAATTATGCAAGTACAATTTCTAAAAAAGAAAAAAGGACTAGTCTTAGTCCTTTTTAAGGTGACTTAGTATTTCTCTTATTGTTGATGTACCGCTTTTTGCTATAGCTTCTAATAATTCTTCTTTTGAATATTTTTCTAAATCATTAATTGATACTTGTTTTCCAAATACACTATATGATGGTTTAAGAGTAAGGTTTGTAAATTTTCCTACATAGTGTTGATAGGTTGTATTTATTTGTGTGTGATGTAGATGTTTTGAAGTAGCAACTATATCTCCGCCTGTTGCTTTGTATACTATAGCTCCACTGGCTGATTTAAGTGAGTGCAGTGTAATTCTTCTGCTTTCGTCTATATCGTAAGCTTTACAGAAATCCTTTAAAGTTTTAATAAGTGTTTTTTCATTGATTTGGAATACTCTGTTGTCATTCGGGTCATTTTCTTTTTTTACTTGAAGCAATCTATTGTAGAACTCATCTGTGATCGGATTGTAGTCATATTTGCCTCCCTTATCTCTTACACATATAGTCCATATCTTTGCTCCTGATTTGTCTTGTTTTTGTTGTATATCATCCCATGTTATTGAAAGTAATGCTTCTTTTCTTAAAGCTGTAACTATTGCAGTTTCAAAAAACATTCTTTTTGTGATTGGTTTGTAATATTCTTTATTACAAAATTCATATAGTTTTTGTACTTCATCTTCTGTCAGTGTCCCCCATGCCTTATCTTCTTTTTTGCCTTCTGGAAGCGGATCAATATTCACAACATCAAGATCAATATCTTTATTGATTTTATATAATTGTTTATAAAATGTTCTTAATGCCCCCATTTTGGAATTAATGCTACGTGGAGACAAACCTTTGTCGTTTAGCAGGTAATTCCTAAATAGTAAAACATCGTTATATGTGATATTCAATATTTCTTCCCATGTGATGTTAGATGTTTTACCTAAGCAGTACATTAAAAATTCATCTATGTGAATTTTATAATTCTTAGCTGTGTTTTCACTTTTAAGCTTTTTCTCTTCTATGAATAATTTGATTGCACTGTCTACACTGTCTATTTTAAACCCAACAACATTTTTTCTCGCTATTTCTAAAGCAGTCATTTTACATACCTCCTTAACAATCATGGTTTATAATTTTATTATAAACCAAATTTCCTATTTGTCAATAGATTAAAATAAAAATTTTTTTATGAAAATTTTATGAAAAAGTATTGACAGAAAATTAAAAATGGTGTATAATCTTAATAAAGATTTGTAGTTGTAAATGTTGACAAGCTTATTATTGTGTGGTATAATTAAAGCGAAGGAAATTTTATTTCGAACATACATAAAAATAATAATGATTGGAGGTGATTAACGTGGCAAGAGTGAAAATCGATATACATGATGATGAATATGAATGGGAAAATGTTACCCTATCCGACGAAGAAACAATTAAAGGCTTACTTAAGTATAGGTATATCTATGATGCTATGACGCATAATGAAGTTGATGCTGGTAGCATTAATGAAGAACTTATCTGTTTGTATGTTGATTTAGATAGGATGATTGGACGTTGCAATTTTACAAAAAGACAAAAAGAAGTATTGGACTTATATATGACTGGGTATAATGAGCAAGATATTTCGGAAGAGCTTAATTTGAGAATGGATGTTGTGGAAGGCATTATACGCAGTATTTGCAGAAAAATCAAGAAAGAAAATGATTTAGCTTGGAAGTATGACTTTGTTTATTGGAGTAAAGTAAAAACGCCTGAAAAATGGAAGCAGTGTAGTAAGTGTAAAAGGTGGTTACCTGCTACGGAGGAATTTTTTAGCCCTAAAAGTGATTCAAGCGATGGACTTCATCCTTATTGTAAAAAGTGCAGAACAAGATAACGAATTGTGTCAAAAATACTGTAAAATAGGGGCAATTTTCATCTTTAAACTTTAGGAGGGTATTTTTTGATATGGCACTAAAGGAAATTATAGTAAAAAAAGATATGTTAACATTGAAATTTGGCAACAAAAAAATTCCATTGGTATATAGAATACGTGAATATCAAAAATTAACTAACCAGTCAAAGGAATATATTAAGCGTTTGAGGGAGAACAAGATAAAAGTTAAATATTTTAAATATATGGATGATAACAATAATGTGGTTGGTATTTATTATAAATTATATTCAGAAAAAATTGTCCCATTTAAATACAGAAAAAAACTTGTCGAAATGATATTACGCAAAAAATACAAAGATGGATTGTCTTTACAAGAATATATTTACAAAAAATATGAATCTCCTAATTGGGATAAAGATATAGGCGTAGAATCACTTATATTGGAGATATTAGGTTCTTATCTGGATATTGGGCATGAAAAGGGGTATATTCCAAGTAAGACATATGAATATGAGGTATCTGCCTTACATTTGTTTGATAGTGATGGCGATGATGATGAGTCTATAATTGATAATAGTAAAGTGTATATAATATCTAATGATTTGGCGGGAAACAAAGGTTACAGTTTGTTTATCAGAAGGGGTAAGTGGGAGACAGGATATTTAGATAAAACTAATTACCAAAAATGGATTAAAAAACATAAAGCTCAACACAAGCGCTGGAAGCAAACGAGTACCTATAAATTTGGAATTTTATTTACCTATGATAACCACAAAGACAAAGTGAAAGATTGGGATTGGATTAATGAACAGTGGATAGATTACAGTGATTCTCATGTTAGGATTGAAAGATTAATTGATCCTGAAAGACTATATACATTTGAGTGGTGTTACATTGATACTGATAATGTGTTTACATATAAAGGCAAAAAATATCGCATAAGTAATGAAGTTAAAGAATATCAAAAACGGGATGTTCGTGAGCGAGATCATATGTTAGAATATCCATTAGACCATATTACAGTATTAGAGCAGGATGGCAAGGTATATTTCTTTAATTCATATGGAGATAAAATTAATAATGATTTAATTGAGGAAGTGACAGAATGAATAGAATATTGAAGTATATGGAAAAATATTCTATTCCTGAAGAAACTATACTTGAATTTGCTGGTATTAGCTGTGATGTATTTCAGAAAATTATACCTGAGGAAATAGTCCCAGATAAAGTAGTACGTCATAAAATAGAGATGATATTGGGAGAAGACACATTTCCTGATATAAATAAATACAATGAATATTGTTTGGGTTGTGAGAACAAGTGTAAGCAGTGGGATTGGGTTGTGGTGGTGCAGTGTAAAAAATATAACCCCAAGTGAATGGAGGTATTTTATGGAATTAGGAGCAATAGTTATTCAACCTACAACTATTTACGAAGATATATATAAGAGTTTTCTCAAAGAAAGAATTATTTACTATAATGATGATATTGACGATAGCGCAGTAGATATGATTGCTGTGCCTATAATTAAGATGAATTTAGAAGAAGCTGATATACCACCAGATCAATTAAAACCTATCAAGCTATATCTAAACACTGATGGTGGAGATGCTTTTGTTGGCATGTATTTAACTGAAGTAATCAAAAAATCACGTATACCAATACATATATACGGTTTGTCGAGAGTGTGTTCTGCTGGGTTGTTAATATTTTTGGCGGGGCATAAACGTTTTGCGTCAAGCAATACGGTGTTTTTGCTGCATGATGGTGAGTATATAGTAGCTAATAGTTCGGGTAAAGCCAAAGATACAATGAAGTTTTTAGAGCAATTAGAGGGAAAAATTGACAATTTTATAAAAGAAAACACGAAAATTACTGAAGAGCAGTATGCCGAGATAAAGAGAAAAGAGTTTTACTGTTTTGGTGATATTGCTAAGGAATTGGGTTTTGTCGATGAAATAATTTAGCCTAATTAATGATAGAATTCTATTTGTATAAATGGAGCATTCCTGTAATGAATAAAAAATAAGGGAGAATGAACTTTGAAAAAATAAGTACCTCCTGATAAAATACAGAGTGTAAGTTCTAGAACTTACCTCGAATTATCAAAATAAACAGGAGGTACCTAAAATGAAGTATACACAAAATGAAAAGATTTT
>Ga0207429_10189_pt1 | contig 10318 bp, 9 predicted proteins | sample YelNats1bottle13_FD_187545 | JGI IMG/M metagenome (GOLD analysis project Ga0207429, IMG submission 187545) | Hot spring thermophilic microbial communities from Obsidian Pool, Yellowstone National Park, USA - site 1 bottle 13 (SPAdes) (version 2) | ecosystem: Environmental > Aquatic > Thermal... | reverse complement strand
TTGCCTTAAGCTTCCTTCAGATTCCACCTCACGATGGACACCCTTGCTCTTGGCTAGTGGTTCCCACTACCAAGCCCACAGCGGACTTTCACCGCCTAGTTATCGCCCATGCCGGGCGCACATAAATAAAAAGCACCCTTATAATCGAAAAAGGATGCTTTTTTATTTTTTATTTACCATATATCATAAAATTCTTTCACAAAAGCATGAGCTGCTATTTCACTAAAAGCTTTCAATTTTACCTTAACTTTAAAAAAACCTAATGTGGTATAAGTTTTTATTTTTTCATTTGTTAATCCAATATAATTAATCTCTAAATAATGAAAATATTCATGGCACAAAAATAATTTTACAACTTTGTTATAATTGCACCAATCGAAAAATTTTTCAGGTATCGATGGAATAAATATTTCTTTTATTGGCTTTTCATATAAAATAATTTTATTTTTCTCTTTGTTATATTCGCTAAAGACTATATAATTAAAGATATAATTCTTTTTACTGATTTCAACCATAATATTTTCTTCCGAAATCAAATTTATTATGTCATTTGTTTTCAACTTTTTGGCTTCTTTAATTCCTCTTTCCCAAACTATCTCTAATACTTTGTCACTTTCATCAGATGAAAATACTTTCTTGCTATAATTACCAAATTTTAATTCCTGTTCTATTAACTGTTGTTTATCTAAAAAAACAGATGGTATCACTTTATTTCCCTCACTTTATATACTTACTCTAAATTTAAGTGTTGCTTAAATGCCATGTCATTCGTAATACTATTTTTCATACTTAACATCAGACAAAGACCATCTAAAACTATATGAACACTTTGATCAAATAATGAACTTAAAAGCTGAACAGATTTTCTTTTTTCTCCTGTATCATATTTAGTTGTAGCTGGTACAATAAGTACCTCATCTGAAATTTTTGCTAATAGCGAATCAGCTTTACTTGTTACAGATAAAACTTTGCAATTCAGTCCTTTTGCCACTTTTGCATTCTCTACTACAAATTTTGTACTTCCTGAACCAGAAATCGCAAAAAATATGTCACCATTTTGTAAAGATGGTGTTACAGTCTCTCCAATAACATACACCTCATATCCTAAATGTTTAAGTCTCATAGCAAAAGCTTTGCCCATTAATCCTGATCTACCTTCACCATCAACAAAAATTCGCTTATTCATGTCAAAATAATTAGATATTTCTTTCATCTGATTTTCATCAACCTCACTAACTACAGATTCTATTTCTCTTAAAATTGTAACTAAAATTCCCATACTGATCCTCTCTTTTCTAATAATTTGTTAGTTTATTTTTTTTATATTCTGCATTAAAGAATAAAATTCCTTCGCTGCTTTTTGCATATCAAAAGCTTTCGTAATGGCAGAACCAATTACAACAATTTCTGGTTTTATTATTCTGGTTTTATTTAATTTATTTAGTAACTCTATATTTATTCCCCCCGCAATCGCTAAATGAGGTAACTCACTAATATATAGCTTCATTTTCTGAAAATAACTTTCAAAGTCCTTTTCAATTTCATCTTTAGCAATATGAATACAAAATATAGCTTCTTTAAATTTCTTCAAATTTGTAATACGGCTCTCATTTGTTTCCATTAAATCTATCATAATAGATTTTTTATATTTTTGTGCCACATCATAACACAAAGAAATAGTATTCAATGGAGCAACCCCCATTACCGTTGCTATATCTGCCCCTGCACTATAAGCAGCTTTAAATTCATACTCTCCTTCATCCATAGTTTTTAAATCCGCCAATATTAGCTTATCAGGAAATTGTTTTCTCATTTTCCCCACAGAACTCATTCCATAATCTTTTATAAGTGAAGTTCCAACTTCTATTATATCAATATAATCATATACCTTTTCAACTATTTTTATAGCACTTTCTATATTTATCCTATCTAATGCAAGTTGTATTTTCATAAAATTCTCACCCTTCTCTTATACTATGAGTCATTATGAACTTTTCTAGATTTTCTCTATTGGGTAATCCATCATTATCGCCTGGAAACATTATAACTCGCGCTCCAATAGCATTACCTCTTTTTACAGCTTCACGCAATGATAAATTTTCTAATAAGCCACTTATAACTCCAACGGCAAATCCATCACCAGCCCCTACAGTATCCACTATTTGTTCAACTTTAAATCCACTCACTGTATATTCTTCAGTAGGAGTTTTAACAAAAGCCCCTTTTTCTCCTGTTTTAATTATTACGATTTTCGTCCCCTTTTCTAAATAAAATGAAGCTATATCATTTAGTTCATTATAACCTGTAAGAATTTTCCCCTCTTCATATCCGGGTAAAACTATATCGCATCTAAAAGCAATATCATTTAATATACTCCTCATTTCCTCTTCGCTTTTCCATAATTGCTTACGAATATTAGGGTCAAACGAAATAAGTATATTCTTTGTTTTAGCTATCTCAACAATGTTATATATGGTTTTTCTGAAACTTAAAGATAAAGCAGGAGGAATGCCAGTCAAATGAATGTGATTTACATCATCAAAATTAATTTCTTTTAAATCATTTTCCTGTATGTGAGAAGCAGCAGACCATTTCCTAAAGTATACAACTTCAGGGTCTCCAATACGTGTTTTAGATTTAAGTTGAAAACCTGTTGGATATTCATTATCAAATTTTATATAAGAAACATCAATATTTTCATTTACTAAAAATTTATATATATATTTGCCAAAAGGGTCATCTCCAAGACGTGTTATATAACTCACTTTATGACCGAGTCTTGCAAGTCCTATTGCGACATTAACTTCTGATCCTGCCAAAGCCTTGGTAAAATTATATACTTCCTCTAAAGGTCCCTCTTCGTTTGCTATAAACATAACCATTGGTTCTCCAATAGTAATTATCCTTCCCATTTATATCACTCCTCAATTTTTATATATCATTTTTAGCTCCTACAATAATAATTTCTTCTTTTTCATCAAGCAAATCAATTTCCGTTGCAACTACTTTTATTAATTGATCTTTGCTGTTCATACCAGAATAATCAATTAAACGCCCTCCTATACATATGTAAATATCGGGATATAATATCGTATCGCTCTTATATAAACTTGCGCTATCCCATACCTCATTTAAATCTTCGTAAAATGTAGTTTTGTTAGACTTTTTAACAATTCCATCTCCCCTTTGGACTTTGATAAATCCCTTTTTATCTATAATTCTTATTTGTTTTTTACCTTTATCATTGTTTTTATCAGAAAAAACAAATAATCCGAAAGTTTTTGTTTCTAAATTAACATCGTCTATTGCAACATTCATAGATTTTGCCGCAATATCTTTTGCTTCTTCTTCAGTACACTCTTTTAACAAATCTGTTGTTTTTACTTCAGTAGATCCTAATGCAATAGCTGTAACTTTTTGCGTTTGTGAATCTATTTCAATAAAGACTTCTACACTTTCCGGAACAGCTCCACTATTTATTGCCGCCTGTTTTGCTTCATTTTTAATAGCCGCTATATCTTCTTTAGAAGGATTAGGAATTACTCGTTCTACTACATCTCGTACCATCGCTAAAGCTACTCCTATTGATGAAATTACCTCTGCATTTTCTGGTATTTTATATTCTAACTTCATTTTATTGGAAACATATGGAATTAGAGCCGCAGCACCACCTCCAACTCCTACTAAAATTAATTGATCTTTTTCAAGCTTATATCTTAACGCAAGTTCTTCTATAACAGGTAATATTTTTTGTGATGATTTTTCTAAAATTTGCTTCGCAGTTTCTTCTACAGAAAGTCCTAATATCTTTGCCAATGGTTCAATTGCTTTATAACTTGATGTATAATTTCCATATGCAAAATGTTCAGGTTTTACAAGTCCTAATACATTTGCAGCACACGTATTAGTTATTGCTATTCTCTTCCCATTTTTTAGTTTTACTGCAACATAATCTGCAGGATCCCCTTCTCTTGGACTAAAAAATTCTATTTCTGGATCTTCAATCTCCTCCTCTGGAGTAAAAGCTGCATAAGGCAATCCTGCTATATGAGCACTTCTTGGCCCAACATCTACAATTTTATTTTTAGAAACCCTAACCATACTTCCTCCTGCCACACCTAAAACACGAACATCTAAAGAATTTATATAAGTTCTATGCCCACCAACAATAGCATAATCAATCGCTGGTCTTCCATTTTTTATAACACCAATATTAGTACTTGTCCCTCCGACTTCAAAATATATACCATTAGATGCCCGTAAATACATTAAAGCTCCTATAACACTTGCAGCAGGTCCAGACAGCATAGTCAACACCGGCCTCTTTTTCATTTCATTTATATCCATTACCCCACCATCACCGCGCATTATCATTAAAGGTACTTTTATTCCAGCTTTTTTTACACTTTCTTCTGTACTATTCGCTGTATCAAGCATCTTGGGTAAAATACTTGCATTTATAGCTGCAGTCCTCGTCCTTATTGTTAACCCATACAATTTACTAATATCTGACGCTACAGTAGCCGGTACACCCATTTCTAAAGCAACCTGTTGAACCATTTTTTCTTCTTTAATACTATCAACTCCAAAAGCTTTACTTGCAACAATTACTTTAGCACCCATTTTTAATAATTCAGTTATTGCTTGAACAATATTTTCACGGGAAAGGTTTTTTGATTTTTCATACGTATGATAAATTTTTATAAATTTGCCTGTTCCTAGTGGAATGTCTCCAATATTTGTTTGTCGTTTAGCCAAAAAGCCTTCAATTCCTCCACCGCCTATTCCCAAAATCCCGACAGATGATACATCTCCTTCCAACAATGCATTGGTAGCTTGAGTTGTGCTATGAGCTATGAAAATAACATTTTCAGGATTAATATTGTTTTCTGTTAAGCATTTCTGGAAAGCTTGTATTACTCCCGCAGAAACTCCCATAGGATGAGAATGAGTAGTCATTACAGAAGCTTTGCCTATTATTTCATGGGTTTCATTATCAATAGCTACAGCTTTTGTATGCGTCCCTCCAACATCAATTCCCATTCGTATCATACTTTCTCTCAACTTGCAACACTCCTTTAAAAATTGTATCATATGGCTACAGCCTTTCGAATAATTTCAAAAGGCTGTAGCCATAGTATTTATTTAAACATATTAACTGCAATGATTTCATTTATAATTACCACAAGCCAAGCCCATACAACACCCGTTTTTAAGAAATCCTTTATGCTTAATTTCGTATAGTTTATCGCCCATAAGTTCCATGATTGAGTAGGACATGTAGAAATAGCCATTGATATGGTAGGCACGTAAATCAAAGGCAAAAGTAGTTGCGGTGAAAACAAGTTTAAACCTGTTAATATTGCTATTGTAGCGCTACCAGCGCCCCATGCCATAAGAGGTCCTCTAAATAATGCAAGTGGTGCAAGCATACCTATCGCAATGGCAATTATAAGCGCATTTTTAGGCATTATAGGTGAAAGCATGGTCTGGAAAATATGTGCATTTTTACCGGCTGCTGAACCAAACATAGCTAGTGTAAACAACATACCAAGCAACAAACCGACATCTGCTACACCATCATACAGTGTTTTTTGTATCAAGCTCTCTGCAGTTTTCCAAGAAGAAAACTTCTTTGTCACCAGTAATGCTAAAAATATAGCTAATAACATTGCAGGAATAGGTTGCCATTTAAAAGCTATTGCCATGATAACAGGAATAATAGGTATTATAAAACTAATAGCTGGAACATTAGTAGTGTCAATTTGTGGTTCTGTAGGCTGAGCCCATGCATAATTCACTTTACCTTTTCGTAAATTAAATGTTAACATTAACATTATAAATAAGATCTGTATTGCCATCGCAATGAAGCCAAATTTAATATACGGGCCATTATAAGCAACATCAGGGAAGAACAATTGTATTTGTTTAAACAAAACTATGTTTACATACATACCTGCACCAACTGATAGCGTAAATGAGGATACTGCTACATTTTTTGGAACACCAATCGAAAGTAATATCGGTAATACAATTACACCAATTGCTATTACTGCTCCAACTCCAAAAGTACTTGTAAATATAAAAGTTGTAACCAACGAAACTAAGATAGTTGTTAATAATGGACGATCGCCGCCAAGTTCTACTGTCCTTCTTATAATAGCTCCAGCAATACCCGTTTCAACTAATACACGTCCAAACCAACTACCAAATATAACTACCGTAGCTGTCATTCCGTATGTCTCTGCAGATTTCTCAAAGACTTCACTGATTGCTATATCATATGGTATTCTTCCTATTAAAACCCACAAAAAAGCCATTACTAAGAAACCTATCATTAAATTTCCGCCGCGAGTAGCATAATAAATAAGCAAGAAATAGGTGATTAGCAACAAAATACCTACCCACATATCCATGTTTTTCTCCCCCTCTTAAAAGATTGATAAATTTGAAAAACTTTGAAAACCTTGAATTTGGCTGTTCATCTCTCACCTCCTTTTCGCAAAATTAGAAATTAATTTTATGTCAATTCTTTTTTGGTACTTTATTAAATTGAACTGATTCCTTTATACAGCTGATAATTTTTCTATAGATTCTTTTATCACATCAATGGGAGAAGTTCCCCCTGGAAATTCAAGTCCAATAAGAATGTGTGATGGAAACATTTTAAGTACTTGATCCCATGGCACAATACCCTTGGACAGTGAAACTGTTTTAGGTCCAAAATTTTCTAAAATCACGTCCTTTAAATGAATATAGTTGATAAATCTACCTATTTTCTTAGCATTATCAATGGGATTTTCTCCAACCCAGTACCAATTGCCTATATCGAAAGTTCCTTTTATATTCAGTTCATATTTATTGCACCACTCGAAAAATTCTATCAAATTAACAACTTTTCCACTTAATTCAGTTTGATCGTTTTCAATTGTTATTTGAATATTATATTGAGCCAACAATTTTTTAAGCTGAATAACGAGATTCAAATTATTTTTATCAAATTCCCCCAATGAAAACTTAATCATCTTTGCATCTATACACATAGCTTCATTGATATATTGTTCTATTATCGCCATGGGTAGTGTTTTATTAACAAATAGATACGCAGGAACAGAATAAATTAAGTGAAAATTATATTCCTTAGCTAACTCTTTAATCTCCTTTAATTCTTCTTTTTTTTCTTTCAAAAATTCTTCTCTTATTTCCACGTTTACTATACCTAACTTACTAATATCCTTTAAATATTCGTACTGTTTTTTACCTTCAATTAATTGTTCCTCAAAAAGCTTCATTGTTACCACAATTCTATTCTTGTTCATTCTTTAAATCCCCCAATTATTTAAAATTTTTTACTGCTTCAATTAACTTTTCTATCCTTTCTTCTAACAAATATAAATTATTTAAATTAATTCCTCTTGTTAAATATCCTCCTACTCCCACAGCATAAGCTCCATTTCTAAACCATTCTGCTATATTTGAATTATCAACACCACCTGTAGGCATAAATTCAACAAAAGGAAATGGTCCCTTTAAGGATTTAATAAAAGCTGGTTTTAAAAATTCACCCGGAAACAACTTTATTATATCCGCTCCCATTTGATATGCATTATATATTTCAGTCGGTGTTGATGCTCCCATAGAAAAAAATATATTATTCTCTTTACAATAAGTAGCAACCTCTTCTATAAGGCAGGGAGTTACTATAAAATCAGCTCCTTGTTCTATTGCTTCCTTTGCTTGAGATAGATCTAATACAGTACCTGCACCTACTATTGAATCTGGTAAAGATTTTTTTAATTCATGTATTAATAAACGTGCATTTTCAACTGTATAAGTTATCTCAATAATGTCTATTCCTTTTTGAAAAATCGTTGTTGATATTTCTTTTGCTAATTCTTTATTTTCAATTCTTATCACTGCAACAATTTGGTTTTTGAACATTTCTTTTAAAAGTATTTTATCCATATTTTCGCCTCCTTTATATACCGATTTACTAAATCGATTAACAAAAATCTAAAAGAAAAATTGCCATCAAAAAACTTTATATTGTTAATACTGTAGAACCCCTTATAACTAAATTTGCGGATAAAGTTATTAATTTGGGCTTTGAATTTCGTTTTTGCTTTATTCTCGATATCAGACGCTTTGCTGATTCTACTCCTACTTGATAAGATGGCTGTGATATCGTTGTAATTCCAGGAGGTATTAAAGCTGCCCAGCCCCAATCGTCATATCCACAAACTCCAATATCTTGAGGTATTTTTAAATTTAATTTGCTAATTCCCTGCAGCAAGCTTAATAACACTACTCCATTAACTCCAAAAGCTGCTACTTTTTCTTTTTCGCTTTTTTCAAGTAATTGTCTTAGTCCTTCTATAACAGAAGTTTCTCTTTCTGTATCAATAACAATTATCATATCATTAACATCTCTATTTAAATATTTCAAACAAGTATCCAAAAAAGCTCTTTTTCTTTCTAAACGGGTACTAATATTTTTTATTTCTTCAGTAAAAAAACCTATTTTCATAAAGCCATTGTCAATCAAATGTTTAATTAATTCGGAAGTTACTTCATAATTATTGACTACTACCGTATCAAATTTAAATGTTTTAATGCTTCTATCAGCTAAAACTATAGGCATCCCATTATTTCCAACTTCTAATAAGAATTCATCAATTTCACCTGTGGTATTTATTATTAAACCTTCTACTCTTTGGTCAATCATAGAGAGAATATATTCTTTTTCTTTTTTAGGATCATTGTCAGTATTTGCAATAATGATATTGTAATCGTGTTGTTTGCATACATCTCCAATTCCACGCACTAATATAGATGAAAAAGGATTACTTATATCAGCTACTAATACCCCAATTAAATGGCTTTTATTAGATTTAAGACTTCTAGCTAATTTATTAGGACGATAATCAAGTTCTTCAATTACTTTTTTAATACGTTCTCTTGTTTCACTAGACATATATTCATAATGTCCATTAATATAACGTGATATTGTTGTTTTAGAAACACCAGCTTTTTGAGCTACATAGTCTATTGTAATACTAAACCTTTTAGTATTGCTCATTTTCTTCTCCCATCTGTTTTTAATATTTTTATTTTTGAAATCAATTAACTAAATCGGTTTATAAAGTTTGTTATTATATATATTCTCCATAACTCGAAAAATTCCTTCTTGTATTTAAAAAAAATTTTTATTTTTATCATTCTAGCAATGATATGAAAAGTAAAATCGAGTAGGAAAGAGATAACTCTTCTCCCTCCTACTCGATTTTACTCAATTACAACCCACTTATTTTCTTTTGCAGATTTCACTATTTGTTCACATAAGAATAATTTGCAACGTCCATCTTCAAAAATTGGAAAATCAGGAGTTTGACCTTCGATATCTTCATCTTGAAGTATATGTTTGTATACTTCTTAAACATCTTTTTAGAAGTATTAAGAAAGCCTTAATTTGTCCTCCGGGAAATTAATTATTTTCCTAGTATACTAATTTATTCATTAAAATCTTATTAGTTCCATTTTTCTGCAAATCTAAAGTTCGTTGTGTCTCTCAGAATCCCAATTTATAAACTTTCTAGAAACATAAACTTTAAAAGATAATCTATTTTTACGCCCTGTCGCAATCTGGAGTTAATACAATAGGTACAAAAATGTGTTATGTTCAATCAAGTTTTTATATTGTTATAGAGTGATGTGATTTATGACACTTTTTATTTTATCCATATATTCCTAGTGTTTCTTGCCATACATTCCAAAGGAATTTATATTTACAATTGGAATTCCTTTATATTTTTATAGGGCATGCTTTTCGTCATTTTTTCTTTTTAATAAGAAATTTTCTTAAATTAAAAAGCCTATTTTCCATGGAATACTTTATATAGACATAAATTTAGGTGCAAACCCAGCTTCTAATTTAGCGTCCAACTTTAAGATGTACTAATAGCTACATAATTTTGATCCTGAAATATTCTATATATTCCTATTTTTCAAACATAATAACTAAATGTGATTTACTATTTATTAGTTAACTTTATATAATTGTGTAAAAATGGATTAAACCTTTCCCTACCCTGCAGTTAAAACTAAAGTAATTAAAGCTAAAAAACTAACTATAAAGGTGGTAAATAGCTCAATATATCATATTTATCTATTTTTAAACAATATTACATTAGTTTAACTCTCACAAACTATATAAACCATATCCCAAACTATTAATTGTGGTATAACAAATCTAATAGCTTTCCCATGTTCATGAGGTACATATTCATAATCCAGTTTCTTCGGTTTACCAGAATCGATG
>Ga0207429_10184_pt1 | contig 10731 bp, 8 predicted proteins | sample YelNats1bottle13_FD_187545 | JGI IMG/M metagenome (GOLD analysis project Ga0207429, IMG submission 187545) | Hot spring thermophilic microbial communities from Obsidian Pool, Yellowstone National Park, USA - site 1 bottle 13 (SPAdes) (version 2) | ecosystem: Environmental > Aquatic > Thermal... | reverse complement strand
CAGAATCAGAATTACTCAGGGGAAAATCAGTCTCAGCCTGCTGAACAAGGCAATTTTCAAAATAACCAAGAAAATGGTACTTTTGATAATAACACAACTCAATCTCAAACTTATTCTTCACACTAAAGTTTGAAAAGAAATTAAGTAAATTGTGCAGTAAATAATAAGAAAAGGAAAAAAAGAATGAAGATTACCTCTATTCAGCAAAAAGACCTGCTTACATTGAGCCTGATGCTGGGCAGGGGGAAAATGGGAAATTGTTGAAGATGACGAAAAAGGAATATTAAAAAAAGCAATATATGGATAAAAGAGGCTGTCTGAAAAGATGAGGTGCCAGCCTCTTTTTTATGTAGATTTCTATTTTTCCAAAAAACCTTGAAGAAACCTCGTCATTTTATAGGACGGGGATGATTATAAACAGTTAAAGCCTTTTAATCCCTTGCCCGTGAACAAGTATAATCTTTTCTGGATTTAAAACTTTTAGTGTATGCAATATTTCGAAGTAGTTTGAATGCGCAGAAAGAGGAACATCAAAATAATGAACCTCATAATTTCTTATTACCTTAACTATCTCATGAATATATTGTTTTTCCTCAATATACCCACTCTTTATAAATCAAAAAGTACTACCGTTTAAACATTGAATGTATTTCAGAGCCATACTATTTGGTTGTAACATGTCCAAACTTGCAATTACAACATCAGCATTTACAAGATTGTTTTTAACATCATTCGAATTCCTAAGACTGACGTTGTAGAAAAAAATTTCTTTCTTCAAAGTAGTTTTAATAGTAAATACTTACTTTTTGTCATTTAATTGACAATTATTCTGGGTTTTGTTCGACAAAATGTATTTATTATTGCTAAAACTTCTTGAGTTCTGCCAATAGAAACTGCAGGAATAAAAATTTTAAGCTCCAATTTTACTAGAAAATCTACAGCATATGCCAAGCATCTGGCAGCATCTTCATAGCTGATTGCAAAATCTTTCACTCCATATATGTGTTTGCAAACAAGATATTCAATTTTCCCTCTTTCTAAAATTTCTTTCACTAATATACCTCTTTTAATATCATCTAATTTTGCAGTTAAAAAATCGTCAGTATATACAAGCCTTTTATTACCAAAATAAATGTCAAAGCTAACAGACCCTAAAATATGCTTATTTGGAAAAGTTGGTACTTTGAATTTATCTATTTCAAAAGGCTGTTCACAGTTGTTAATATAATGTACTATTTTTCTACTAAGGTATTTTCCGTTTATTATAAATATAAGAGCAGTTGTTTCTTTTATGGTATAAACTGGTACATTGGAAGGTAGATAATTGAGAAAGCTGTAATGGCCGAAAATTGCGCAATTAAAATTTCTTACTGTTTTAGTTTTATTATTTTCAATACCCTCTTGACAGACAAGTGCAAGTTTATACTAAAATTTAAGCTTTATCTATCATATTTATGCTTTTTGACCAAAAGTCATATCTGTCGACCTCCAGTAGCAAAATTTTAAGTCTCATATTGTATTCGGTTTCAAATTTGCAGTACGTAGATTAGACCAAACTTCTGGCATCTGCTGGATAGACGGAAGGCTTTTATGGGCTTTTATCCCTTGATTCTTCTGGGTTGATTTGAGTTTTTCACAAATGTTTTAATATAAAAACATTGACAGGGGTGTATAATCTTGATATAATAAAATCAAGCTCTTGAACGTGTTTGTAGCCTCCCCTTTGGGGATTGAAACGTATACAAGGTGGAACATTCATATATCTTGGAGCTTGTTTGTAGCCTCCCCTTTGGGGATTGAAACGATTTTGCAGCCGCTTCGCACACACATACAAAATCAGTTTGTAGCCTCCCCTTTGGGGATTGAAACTATGTTATTTCAATATTAAAGGTATTACAAATTTTGGTTTGTAGCCTCCCCTTTGGGGATTGAAACTAAAGTTTGCAAATAGTCTATCACAAGCAGGTCAAGCGTTTGTAGCCTCCCCTTTGGGGATTGAAACTTCCAAAATATGTTTACAGGATGATGATACAAGATAGTTTGTAGCCTTCCCTTTGGGGATTGAAACTCCTCGGCAGTAGAAAGCCAGAAGCAAGAGAGTTTGTTTGTAGCCTTCCCTTTGGGGATTGAAACAATATTGGCAACCAATCAAAACATTCTTTGCTAATCTGTGTTTGTAGCCTCCCCTTTGGGGATTGAGGAGAGAGGAGAGCCTCCTATTTGGGGATTGAAACCAAGTTGCCAAAGGGTTATAAGAAAAAATACAGCAACCAACCAGATGAGTAGTAAAAAGCTGTTGGAAAAGTAAAATTAGCAGAGTATTAATTTGGTATATACCAGTATCAAATAAAAGATAAAACATACGACTACAAAATAAAAAGAGCTACAACGAAAGGAAAAAAAGAACGAAGGTTAAATATGTTGGGGATAGTTTTTGGAGTTGATGGGTTACAAATGGGGAAAAGAGAATAGCTCTTTTTGAATTGGAGGCAAGAAAATTTTTTAATAATGTTAATCCAAAAGTTGGGTAACCAAAATAAAAGAAATATTATCACTTAGTTTTTTATTCTGAACTCTCTTTTGAAACTCCGAACAAAAGTCATCAGTAGAGAAAATTTGTGATATCTCATTTTCGAATTCTTCCCAGAACCCATTACTACAAATAACAAATTTGTCTTTATCAATAATTTCTGTTTCATTTTTATAAATTTGAATCTCTGTTTGATAATTGTCTGCTACTATTGCAGAAGTTAAAATATGTTTTTTAGAATGTACCTTTGCTTCGTCTACAGTTATACAACCGCTTGAAACAAGTTCTTCAACCACCGTATGGTCTTTGGTCAATTTCACTACTCTTGGGCCAAGCAATCTATATACCCTGCAGTCGCCCACGTTGAAAATGTAGAGTTTACTGTCAATAACCAAGATTCCTGCTATTGTGCATCCCATTCCAGAACTGTTTTGGCTTATACGGTTATAATTTTCTAACTCATCTCTTGCTTTTTTAAGTGCATCTTCAATAGAGAGCTTTTTAGTCATTATATCTTCTTCATAGCGTTGCAAAACTTCTAAAACTATCTTTGACGCCAATTCACCTTTAGTATTTCCTCCAATACCATCTGCCACAGCAAGAAGAATACTTCTACTATCAATATTTAAACTCTCGCATTTATCCATATCTGTACTACTTATAATTTTTTCAAAAACTAACAGAGAGTCTTCGTTTGTATCTCGTAAATTTCCTTTATTTGTAAAATAAATAACTCTAAACATATTTTCAACTCCTATTCGGGGTTAATGTAACTCATCTACTGTAAGCTCAAGAGACAACGAAAGTGATATCCTGTCACCTTTTTTGATTACTTCTTTGCCATTTATCCTTTTTCCATTTATATAAACTCCATTTGTGCTATTTAAATCCTCTACATACCAGATACCTGCCTGTTTAAAAAATTTTGCATGTTTTCTTGAAACAGTCTTATAATCTTTCAAATATTCTTTTCCCTTTTCATGTCTGCCAACTACATCGCCGCTTAAAACCTCTATAAAGAAATTTTCTCCTTTCAAAATAATTTTTGGAATTTCAATTGTTGTTTTATCATCAATATATAAATTTTTCTTTCCCAAATCAACAGTTTTTTCAACTTCTTCAACCACATACTCTTCAGTTACTGGCACATTACTTATGTCTGCCATACAATTAAAGCATATTATCTCGTCTGGAGAATTTTGTAAATTACAACTCGGACATATTTTATAACTCTTCATTTACCAACACCTCTATATCTTTTTGGTAAGGAATACCTATCATAATTACTTTATCCTTTTGTTCAACAATCTGAAGAATCTTCTCTTTCCTCTTTTTTATCCATGGTAAATAATCTTTGCTCAAAGACTCATTAAAAAGGAAAAAACGCTGATTTTCTGAACCCTTCCAGATTAATTCACTCTCAAGCCCTTTTATAAAAGGAGAATCTACCATTGCATCTATTAGTGTTAATAAATCCTTGTCTTTGCTTAAAAGGTATTCATATGTATATCCTGTATAAACAAGAATGTCATCAAAAAACTCTCTTATAGAATTCAAAAGAACTTTCAACGCCTCATTCTGATCAAAAGGCTCACCACCGCTTATTGTTAGTCTTTTGCAGCCAAAACTTTTAAGGATATCAGCAACTTCTTCTATCTTAATTGCTTTGCTCTTGTCAAATTCCCATGTATGCACAGACATGCATCCTTTACATCTTATCGAGCATCCCTGTAACCAAATACCAACTCTTTTTCCGGGTCCAAGTGTGTAAACCGGATAATGTATAATACTAACTAACAACTCGTCCATCAAGTTCCCACCTATCTTCACGTTTAAGCAGTCTGTCTACTCTAACAATGCTTCCTTCCTGGGGAAATAACTTAAACAGAAGTTCAGCTAAAGGATTTATAAATAAAAGTTCAAGTTTGTTGCCTATACCCCTACCCCCCATAGACAGATCTTTTGTAACTTCTTCGAAGATTATCTGTTGGACATTATCTGAGATTTCAAGTTTTATCTTTTTGTCTTCCTCAAGTTTTATCTTAACGTTATTTAGCATCTTATTCAGTATTTTTTTCACATTTTCATTGCGTATAAAATCAAATACAATGATATTTTCCCCTATACGATTTAGAATTTCAGGTCTTGCAATTTTGAAAGTAAAATATTCCTTTATAGCTTCAGTCAAAATCTTTTCAATTTCTTCATAACTCATTTCTGGCAAGACACGCTGTATTTTTCTCCCATCCGAAGTCATCTCATAAACCCCAAGATTAGATGTAAATATTATTAAGCTCTCAGAAAAGTATACAGTCTCACCCCTTCCTGACGTAAGTCTGCCATCATCAAGTATTTGTAAGAAAATATCAAGTATTTTTGGATGAGCCTTTTCTATTTCATCAAAAAGTATTACTGAAAAAGGATTTTGTTTTACAGCATTAGTCAATTCTCCCCCTACATCATAGCCCACATAGCCAGGTGGTGCACCTATGAGTCTTTGGTCAGAATGTTCGTGTGAAAACTCTGACATATCAAACCTTATATAATGATGTTCACTTCCAAATATTAGTTCTGTTATGGCTTTTGCAAGTTCTGTCTTGCCCACGCCAGTTGGTCCTGCAAAGAATAAAACACCCTTCGGTCTGTTAGAATACCTTGAAAACTGTGAACCTGACAGATTAAAAAAAGCTCTTCTTAGTATAGTAGCAGCTTGTTTTACTGCTTTTTCCTGTCCCATAACTCTACTGTTTAAAAACTCTTCTGCATTATTCAATCTGTCTTTATCTATTTTTGCCCATGGATTTTCGCTTACACCTACTTTGTATCTTCTTGTCGCTTCTCCAATCTCTCTTACACTCAAATTCTCTCTTTTTGACAAAACTACAATAGAAAGCATTTCTCTTGCAAACATGCCAGACGTTAGATTTACAAAGTCTTTTATTACTTCTTCTTTTTTTACTTCGTTCAAACTTGCCCACTCATCCATTCGTGGTAAGAGAGACTGTGCTATCCATCTTCTTATCTCAAAATCAGGTTTTGGAATAGGAATTGTTCTTATTCTCGGATTTTCCACTGTATACCACGGTGGCAAATCATTTTCTTTTTCTACAAGGAAAATTATTGGATTAAAAGAAGGTGGATTGCCTTTTTGGTTTATGTTTATAGATAGTTTGAAAGTGTGGTAAAGAAAATCTGGTAAATCTCTGCTACAAGAAATTTCTGGTAATCTTGACGAAAAATTAATTAAAACAGCTGTCTTTTCATCTCCCGCAAGAAATTTTTCTATGGTTTCATATGCATCAAGTAAAAACACAATTTTATCGCTAATTTTTCTTCCAGTGAGGTTTGTAAATATTTCTTCATCTCCTTTTAATAGTCTGAAGCCCTCAAGAGGTATATATTCTATTACAGTCTTGTAATTATCATAGGTAGTAAGCAAACTTGCAATAAACTGTGTAATATTCATGGGTATATATTTATCACCCTGGGGAAATGGGAAAAGGTCGTAAATGTTCCCAAAAAGAATAAACTGAGACGTTATTGAACAAAACCTTAAAATCTCTTTTGCAAATTTGGGTACACCCTGAATTTTTTCAGGTACTATATTGTTTCCCATACCTAAACACTCCTCTGCCTCTGATGCATATCAATTTTCTTGATATCCTGTTGCTTTTTTGTAGTTTTTGTTTTTTCTCTTGTTATATAATAAAACCTTGTTTCGGGTTCTATCCTTATTTTATCTTCAATCATTATTCCTTCCTGACTTAAAAGCTGTTTAATTTTGTCATAATCGGAACACCACTTTTTCGCTATAGCTATATCCTTATGTTTCTCATATTCACTCAAATTTTTTTCATCTTCAACATATCTTACAAACATAATTTTTAGTCCATCATCTTCATATTTTAACCTCAACATATAATCTTCTCCAAAAGGTGTTTTTATTTCTACTATTTTGCCCATTGACAATTCTTCCATTAAATCATCCTTGACTACAGAATAACCTAACTCCATAACTTTGTTAATAAACTTTTCCAATGAAGCCCTTCTTCTTTCCTGAGCCATAATTTGCCTTTTTCCGTTGAGCAAATTTTTTATAAAGTTATCAACCTCTTCTTTATTCAATATACTCATCTTCATTAGTTTATTAAACTCTGTTAGCATCCCTGTTTCTTCTGCAAGTGTTTCAAATACTTTTAAATCATTCTTTAAAACTTCAGTTTGAATATACAATCTTCTTGTGTTTATATAATTCATTTTAAGGTCCTCTAAAATCAGTCTTATTCTCTGAATATCATCTGTTTCAGTTGCCTCTATAACCAACTGCCTCTTTTCTTCAGCAAGTTCAGGATTTATAGTTTTTAACTTGTCAAATACAGCCTCAATCTTTTCTAAAATCCTTTGTTTTTCTATAACCTCACTAATTTCTTTTTCAGTAATTCTTTCTCTTTCCACTTGCTCTTTTATTTTTATAGTTTTTTGTTCCAGAAGTTTTTGTTTTATCTTTCTTACTATACCATAATACTCACTTGGTATCTCTTGTAAATATTTGTTTAGTTTTTCAACAGTTGAAGGTGTATCAAATGTGCATTTTTCTATATCGTATAGAATTTTGGCATAGTGCTGCATTGTTCTATAAAATTTAATATTTCTCAGATCCTCAGGAAACATATTTAAATACAGTTCAATAGTCTCTCTATTCGCAGCAGGGCTTTTAAATTCTTTCTCTAAATTTTCAAATAATTCTATAATTTTCTGTATCTTTTTTCCGGTTTCTTGGACCCCCTCCGGTAATGCATTTAAAAAAGTTTTAAGTGTTTGGATATCTAAATTATCTGTTAGTTCTGTTTTAACTAAAATAATATACTCCTTCGTTTTTCGGATAATATCTTGAATTTTTGCTATTTGGGAATCAACCCACTGAGTATGGCTTTCACTTGACAAAATTTCTAACGTATACCTTTCCAAAAAATCTTTTTTGTGTCTCTCAAGATTTTCTATTAAAGAATAATCTAAAAATGTAGATTTTGTATTTTTTAACATTTCTCTTACATGGCTTATAGAGTTATCTATTTGCTCCTTGAAAAACTTTTTGTTATCTCTGAAAATCTCATCTAAATTCTTCCCGGTGTCAAAGTGCCAAACATAAGTAAAACTACTCATGGTATCATCCTCTTAATTTTTATTTATGAATATTTATATTGAACATTCCACAACTAAAGCACTTCATTCCCATGCATTGCCTTTTTAAGGCTATAACCTGCAATGTCCACAAATTCAAATAGTGTGCAGACATTTTTTCATCAATCGTCATAAGGTCTTAGAATCTTTGATAAAACTGAAATAATAGATAATGTAAAATAAAAATATACAGAGTTAATTAAAATTTCGTTCGCTTTTCCTTTAATGAAATACTCATAAGAAGAAAAATATGAAAAATAGAATATAATGGCACAGAAATATAAAATTGATAATCCTGCAATTTCAAGCTTTTTAAACTTCGAATATGCTATTTTCCATTTCGAAGATTTTTTAAAGCATTTTCTTAATACCAAATAATATGATATAGCAATAGCTAATAATAAGCATATGTAATACTTTGTGTTACTATCAAAGTATTCTTTGGACAGTTTGCAAAAATACTGATCTGTTGTAAAATATATTAGCAACCTCGTGGCTGCTAATCCCCCAAGATAAAATATTACCATCTTACACATATATTTTAACATTTTTTTAGTAGCATTTATCAATTTTCGTCTACGAATTGCTTGATGTAATTTATAACCTTTTATTATCCAATTAATTGCTTCAGATACTGAAAATCCTGCTGTACACCAATCAACTATCTCTTTAGCAATTCTTTCTAAAACTTTTTCATCTTTTGCTCCTTTGCTAACCATTTCTTCAACTTCGTCAATACTAAATCCTAAATTTGTTAATTTTGTAGCTAACATTGGCTTAACTCTTATTGTTTTCCAACGGATAGCTTCAGTTAAGCTAACATTATTTTTTCTCCATTCCTCAGCTTCGTCAGCATCAAAGCCTTTTTCAGCCCAATTCTTTGCTTCATCAACAGCAAATCCATTTCTATTCCATTTTCGAGCTTCAGTTTCTGAAAAACCTTTCATAATATAATGAAAAATACCCTCTTCTACAAAATCAAATATTTTATTTTTGTCTATTCCTTTTTCTGACAGTTCAAGTATATCAAAAGCATTGATCCCCTTTTTCAGCCATTCATATGCATTTTTAGGACTAAGTCCAAGATTGTCAAATATACTGGCTTCTTGCGGCTGAAAAGTATAATTATACCATTCTAAAGCTATATTACCTTTCCTGAATCCATTTAAGACCCATTCCTTCATGTCTTTTACAGAAAAGCCAGCTTCCCAAAAAGTTTTTACCTCTTGTGGACTGAGGTTTATTTCAATACCTGTTTTTGCCCATTCAGAATCAGAAGAAAAACCAACTTTATCCCATTCATCACTATCATATTTTTTACCCACTTCATTATACTCTTCATAGAACACAGGTATATTTTCTACGTTATTTAACCACTGTTTTACCTGTTCATATCCCCATCTTTTTTTATAATTCCGCGTAAGAAGTCCTTTTAATAAAATTTTAAATCTTTTAGGAATATCTTCTGGGATTTGTACACCCTGAGTAACAAGAGTATTTATAATAACAGCTTCTGATAAGCCAGCAAAGGGATTCTTGCCTTTTAATAGTTCATATATTATTATCCCTAAATGCCACCAATCAATTTCTTTGCCAAAATAACCTGAAACTTCTTCTGGAGCCATATAAGAATATGTCCCCTTTAACGCAGTGACAACCTTCGACATCTCCTCAGACATAGCAGAAGATATTCCAAAATCAATTAGCACAAGATCTAAAGATTCTAAATCTCTTATAAGAACATTAGAGGGTTTCAAGTCTCTGTGAACAATTCCTCTTTCGTGCAGTGCTTTAATAGCTTCTGCAATTTCTTTAACTACAATATCAACTTTGCCTTTTACTTTTTCTAAATTATCTTTTAAACTGCCATATTGAATATACTCCATTAACTCAAAATATCTGCCGGTTTCTTCATCTTTACCTACTTCAAAAATTGTTACAACATGTTCTTTGAGTTCAAAAGAAATCTTTTTTAATCTTTCTAACACTTCAATTTTAGGAGTAATACCCTTTCTGTATAGCTTTAAAAACATCCTCTTGCCACTTTCTTCTACAATATAAGCGTCGCATTCTCCACCTTTCGCCGGAAGTTCCTCTACTATTTTGCAGTTTCTAAATATTTTTAAAGACAATCTATCTTTCTCATTTAAAATATCTTCCTCTCTTACAGTGATCTCTTGTATGTTTTCTTTATCCCACCAGCTCTCTACTATTGTTCTTTCATCCATAATTAATCCCTTCCTTATATTTTTACACTCTGCAGAAACAGTTTTTAAATAAAAGCTTCTCTACCAATATACTTTTATACCTATTTTATATTAAATTATACCAATTTTATTTTTAATATACAATCAAATTTGGTCCTTATGTTAATTTAGATTCCAATAATTTTGAATTTTTAGTGTCTATAATTCTCAACTGTTTTCATTTGTTTTTATAAAGGCTTAAATATATTTTTTCTGTAAATATAATACAGCATTTTATACAATTGTGCTATTCTTCAATCATTATTATTCTAAACATTCCCAGTGAAACTTTCTTAGCTTGATAGGTCTATTTTGCTGTTTGCTGTTATTTATGTTATTTTATTCCATTATACTATTGGTACCTGCATAACTTTATGTACTCTGCATCTTTGTATTTTCCAATTGCTGTCGACCTGCAATACCCTCAAAAACCCCCGGGGGTCGACAGCAAAAGGAAATTTTTAACACATGTTGACTTTCTTGAGCTTGTGGGGTATAATAGAAATAACTTATAGTAGCTTGAAACTTCATCCATTTGTTCCTCATAAGACTTTCCAAGCTCCCTATGGGTTTGTAGCCTCCCTTTTGGGGATTGAGGAGAGGAAAGAACCTCCCCTTTTGGGATTGGCAGGGATGGACTTTTTCTGACTCACTAAGAAAAATCAGCACAATACTGTAACAGGAGTGTGAGTTTTTTGAATAATAACAATGAAAAGGAATTATTTAATGAAAACACTAATGATTTAATTCTGTCAATAATAAATTTTTTAGAGA
>Ga0207429_10178_pt1 | contig 10988 bp, 9 predicted proteins | sample YelNats1bottle13_FD_187545 | JGI IMG/M metagenome (GOLD analysis project Ga0207429, IMG submission 187545) | Hot spring thermophilic microbial communities from Obsidian Pool, Yellowstone National Park, USA - site 1 bottle 13 (SPAdes) (version 2) | ecosystem: Environmental > Aquatic > Thermal... | reverse complement strand
TAGAATATACATAATCTCTACCATGATAAACATTAGCTATATTTTCACCTCATAATTATTATAACATATGTTGTTACTAAAGCGTTCTTACTCATGACTAAAGTCACAAGTGTGCGAATGCTTTTTTTCATCAAATATATTAAAAGTTGTTTTTCTATATATTTTATTATATACATATTTTTTAGGATTTGTTATCCATCCGTAACCTCTTGGTGCTTTTAACCCTAAACTATGTCTGATAAATCTTTTAACACTTGTTCTTGCACTTATACTTTTCTTTATACTTGGCTTTCTCATGCCAACTTTAACTTTCATTAATATCACCTCCTTTTTTATCTTTTTCTTCTTTGCAATTTAGGATTAATTTCTACTGTCTTTATAAATTCATTTGTCGTATTAATTTCTCCTTTATTTTGTTCTTTTGTTTCTATTATTTGTGAACCATCTATTGTATTCTTATTTAAATTATGTCCTAATACTATATCATTAATTAAACTTACTCCTCTATTTTCAAAAATATTTAATGTATCTAAATGTTTTCTAATATAATTATCATAATCTTTAAATGTTGATATAGGAAAAGCTTTCTTGTATTCTACATATCTATCTGTATATTCTTTAGCAGTTATTTTTCTTTCTGTAAAGAATATATATTTGTAATACAAATAAGCAACAATACTACATGCTATAAATGATATTATTAACATTGAAACAAAAGTATCTATTTCTTGTCTTGCATAGCTTGCGTTTCTGTTTTTTAATAACAACAATGAATATATAACATCCATTGGAATATAAGAATAAGCTACATATTTTATTATAGTAAATAATCTTATTACAAATCCTTTGCATGTTAGATTCAACGGATAATATGCTGTTACTTTACCTTTATATATTCTACTTTCTAATAAAAGATATAATTTATATGCTATTATTACTCCCAATGATAAAGGAACAAAATATGCTAAAGTATCACCTTCAATTAAAGGAACAAAATATATGAACCCTGCTCCTATATAAATAATATATCTAATTAAATCATTATTAACAGTTCTTAACCTTTCATAACCATAGTATCTAATATTAACCATTCTTGAATTCACAACTTATTCTCCTTTCTTAATTTTATATTATTTTTGCAAATACTGTGTTATTTCATCCTTTATATATTCAGTAGCTTTGTTATACAATTTGTTTGTGTCTACTATAGAATTATCATTTACTCTTTTTTGCATATCTGTTATTGTTGTCTCTACTTGTGTTCTATATTTTGAATTAATAAAATTAGATAAATTTAATTTTTCACTTATATCATTTGGTCCCCATAAGAATCCTAATCTAAACAAAAATAATACAATTATAATTGATACCACAAATTTTATAAGAGATTTAACTAACGCTCCTATTATACCTAATGCTAAAATTATTAATAGAAAAACTTTTATTGACATTATACCTCCCCCTTCCTTTCGGTTCTTTTATTTATATTATACTTACTCTTTCTTCCTTTTTTTATATTTTATCATATTTTTATTGATTTGTAAATTATATTTTACATATTTTTTTTAAAAAAAATAAATAATGGCTTTATTAAGCCATTAAGTAATGATATACTTCTTCCAAATTATTTAATTTATTGAACCCTCTCCCATTTTTATAAGTGGGAGATTATTTTTTAGTTTTAACAGAGTTGTCATAAGTTGTATGCCATACAATTCTTCTTATTAAAATTGTGATAAAAAAAATACATCCTCTTAAATTTAAGAGGATGTATTATTATCGAAAATAAACTCTAATTTATTTTCTTTATAAATTAATTTAGCTTTTCCCGTTTTTCCATTATTCCAAATAAAGTTTATCCATCCAGTTTCTTTACCTTCTATTAATAATTTAGCATCTTTTTCTGATATTTTACCACCTTTTATAATTTTGCTTATATTAAATTCACAATTATTAGGATAATTTTTGCATACATAAAAATTATTTCCTACGATTACATCACTACCACATTTTGGACATTTTCCTAATACTACTTCATTTTTTTCAGATGTTTCTTTTTTCTTTTCTGTATTATTTTCAAATAGTATTTTGTATTTACCTTCTTCAATAATTAAAGTATTTTTAGATTTTTTACCGCTTTTCCAAGTGAATTCCTTTTCAATACTATTTCCTTTTAATAAATTCTTTATATCTGAACTTGTAATTTTTGCGCCGTTTAATTCTTTATTAAATATTACATCACAAGTTTTTTTGTAGTTTTTACAAATATAATAATTGTCTTTTTCTACTATTTCTTCTCCACACTTAGGACATTTACCAACTTCTTTTGTTGTATTTTCAAAAACAATTCCAACCCTTTTTTCATTGTTTATTACTAATCTACCTTTATATTGTTTATTTTCTTTACTTGTAAATGTTTTAACACCAGTAGAACCAGTTTCTAATAATTTAGTAATATCATTTGTTGTAATTTTTGTTTTATTTATTTCTTTGTTTAAAATAAAATCGCAAGTTTTTTTATAATTTACACATAAATAGTAAGATTTTCCTTCTATTACATCTGCACCACATCTTGGACATTTTCCCAATATTTCTTTATTTGATATTTTTTCATTTACATTGTTTTTTATATCATTTACTACCTCATTAACATATTCTATCATCTCCTTGTAAAATTGATTGCTGTCAAGTTTACCTTCTTCAATGCTTTGTAATTTAGTTTCCCATCTTGCTGTAAGTTCAGGTGAAGTTATTTCTCTATTTCCCAAAACTTCTATTACTTTAATACCAAATTGAGTTGCATATAAACTTTTACCTTTTCTTTTTATCATGTTTTTTTCTACAAGTTTACTTATTATTTCAGCTCTTGTAGCTGATGTTCCAAGTCCTGCTGTTTCTTTTAGTATATTCTTTAGTTCTTCTTCTTCTACGAATTTTCCTGCATTTTGCATAGCTTGTAATAATGTTGCATCATCATATCTTGGTGGTGGTGTAGTTTGTTTAGTTAAAGTATTTACTTTTTTAATTTGAACTTTTTCACCTTTTTTAACTTTAGGTAATTCATCATTATTTTCTTCCTTTGTTTTTTGATACAATTCTAAATATCCTCTTTGAATTTCAACTTTTCCTATAGTTTTAAATTTTTCCCCATTTACATCTGTTATAATTGTTGTTTTATTTACTATATTTGGTGGCATAAATATAGATAAAAATCTTTTTACTACTAACATATAAATATTTAATTCATCCTTAGATAATTTTGACAAATCAGGTTTTACTTTAGTTGGAATTATCGCATGATGGTCTGTTACTTTACCATCATCCACATATTTTTTAGATTTCATTACATCTTCTATTTTTTTATCATCTTTTATTATGTTTACTACTACATTTTTTACTTCATCTATATTTTGCAAGGATAATAAATGTTGTTTTATTTCTTTAGCAATGCTTTTAGGTAAATATCTTGATTCAGTTCTTGGATAAGTTAAAAGTTTTTTAGTTTCATACAAACTTTGTGCTATTTCAAGTGTTTTTTCTGCTGTATAACCATATACTTTATTTGCCTCTTTCTGAAGCTCCAATAAAGAATGTAATGTTGGTGCATAATTTACTTCTTTCTTTTCTTCAACTGAAATTATTGTTCCTTCTTTGGTTTTAGAAACCTTATTTTTTATTTCTTCTAATTTTTTCTTATCAAAAATTTTTGTGTCATTATTTTTATCAATCCATATTCCTTTAAAATTATCATATTCGATTTCTAATTCGTAATAATCTTTTGGAACAAAATTTAAAATTTCTAATTCTCTATCAACTACTATTTTTAAAGTTGGTGTCATTACTCTACCTATAGGTATCAATGTATTAGTTTTTAGACTCATTGCCCTTGACAAATTAATACCTATAAGCCAATCAAAAATCGCTCTATTTTCTGCTGATTTTTTTAAGTTTTCCATTTCTTTATCGTCTATTAAGTTTTCCAATCCCTTTTTTATAGTTTCAGCAGTAGTATCAGAAATCCATAATCTTTTTACAGGTAACTTACAGTTTATAGTTTTGTAAAAACTATAAAATATAAGTTCACCTTCTCTTCCTGCGTCACATGCATTAATTAAATAATCATATTTCCCTGATTCAATAGCTTCTTTAATTTCCTTAAATACTTTATATGTTTCTTTTTTAGGAACATATTCAAATTTTTTAGGAACAATCGGTAAATCATCAATATTCCATTTTTGATATTTTTCATCATATTCATGGGGTTGTTTTAATTCAAGTAAATGTCCCCTAAATGCTAAAAAATCTAACTCATCTTTATAAGACATACTTTTATAAACTTCTTGTATATCCCTCATTAAAGAAGGTTTCTCCGCTATCAATAATCCTTTCATATATAACCTCCTTTACTAAATAAAATCTCCTTTTGGATACCCAAATAAATTATTTATTTTTTATTATATTTAATATTTTACATTTACTATAATTAATTATAGTTAAAAAATCAATATTAAACTATACTTAAATAGTAAAATTTTTGTATAATAGTTATATAAACAATATATTAGGACACTTATTGAGGTGATTGTTTATGTGGGTTAAAGATATTTTTAATGAAAAATTAAAACATAAAATTAAAGAAAAAATAAATATTCCACAAATATTAATTCTTGTAATTATTGTATATATTGTATTTTCTATTTTTGTAGTAGGTATAGCTCCTACTTCTTCAATGGAACCTAATATTTATCCTAAAGACTTACTAATAGCAAATAAACTAATAAAAGACTTTAAAAGAGGGGATGTTGTAATTTTTAAACATGAAAACCAAATATATTGTAAAAGAATTATAGGATTACCTGGAGATAATATAATAATAGTTGATGGAAGTGTTTATATTAATGGGCAACCTCTAAAAGAACCTTATATTAAAGAACCAATAGAATATATAATGGAAGAAGTTGAAATACCAAAAGAACATTACTTTGTTTTAGGAGACAATAGAAACGACTCTGAAGATTCGTATTGCTTCGGACCAATCAAAAATAAAGATATAATTGGTAAGGTAATATTAAAATTTAATTTCAAACAAGGTTTTGATTTACATTTAAATAAACTAAAAAACTAACTCCTAATTATATAGGGAGTTAGTTTTAATATTCTTCAATATATTCTATCCAAAGTTTAGAAGCAGAGTAAGTTAAATGTTTTAGTATTATTTTTTATCTCCTACTTTTTTATAGGTGGGAGTCTTTTTGTTAAAATTATAATAAAAAATGAGCTGAATTTTTCAGCTCATTTTATTTTTGTTATTTCAGATGTTAAATTTTTTCTTTCTACAAGATAAGCACTATCCGCAGTATTAGCTAATGTTTCATCATGTGTTACCATAAATATTTGTTTGTTTAAATACCTACTTATTTCATATAAGAATTTAGATACATTTTCAGAATATCCTTTTGAAACATACTTTGTAGGTTCATCAAGAATTAATGGTGCTGAATTTTTATTTCCTGCCAATGCTATCATAGATACAAACATAGCAAGTGATACAATATCTGCAATCCCCCCTCCATCTTCTTCAGTTACGTCAACGTCTATTTCATTGCCAAATTCATCTTTTTCAAAAACTAATATTTCAGCACTTGGTGTATTTCCATCTTCGTTTAATACAACTTCTACTCTCTTATCCATATTTAATATACTTTGTAGTGCATTAGTTGCCATCTCTTCTAATATATGCGAGGCATTCTTTCTTGCTTCTTTTGAAGCTTCTTTTATTATTTCTTTTTTAAATTGTATTTTGTTTATATTATCTTTTATTTTTCTTAATTCATCTTCCTTATTTTGTTTTAAATCATTTAATTGTTTATAAATACCTACTTGTTGATTATAAAATTGGTTTAAAACATTATATATATTTTTAGCTTCATTCAAATTCATAATTATCACCCAATCTTTATATTAAATTCTTTTAGTAAATCAAATGGTATTAATTCTTCTATTATTTCTAATTCCTTCTTTATTTCTTCATTAAGATGTTCAATTGTAGCATCTATGTTTTCAGGTTCTACACCCATTTTTCTTAATTCCTCTTCTAATGATTTTAATTGTGCCTCATAAACATCTTTTTTTGCAATTGCGCTTTGTCTTAAACTTTCACTCTTTTTTATAGCATTTTCTATATATGTTATCTTTTTTATCATTTCTTCGTTATGCATTATTATCCCCTCCTATTTATTATTTAGTATCTTATTTTATATGTTTTTCTTAACTTATATATTATTATAAACTCTTTTAATGATTTCTTGGATTTTTTCTTCATTAATTACTGATAAACAAACTGGACAAATTTTTATTTCTTTTAAAAGATTTTGATAAGTTAATACGTATTTATTTATTTCATTTTCTTTATTTTGAATAAACATATTTTGTTGTTCTATATTCTGTAAAATATTTTCTCTCTGTTGTTTTATATCTAAAATTTTATTAAACATTTCTATATTTTTTAATATCTTATTATATCTTTCATTTATTATTTCGATATCTCTAACCTTAGATAAGACTGTATTCATTTTATTTAAATCTTTTTTAGTTGATTCTATTTTTAATTGTATATTAAGTAAATTGTTTTTAAATTCTATATTATTTTTAATATAATTTATTTTTTCTAATGCTATATCTATTTTATCTGTTGAAGTAATTATTTTATTAGTTTTTGCTAATTCATTTTTGATATTTATTATTTGTGTTTTCTTTTCCACTAATTTATTTTTATAATCAAATCTCATTTTAACACCTTCAAATCTTTTATAAGCCACATCTATAAACTCAGTTGCTTTTATAGTTTTATCAATGTTTGATAACCTTCTTTTTATTTCATCCATTGTATTTTTTGTTCTTATATAATCTTCCTTTAATTTTTCTAACTTTTCTATTTTAATTAAAATATCATTTATTTTTTTAATTCTTTCCTGTAAAACAGGCAAAAATGAATATTTATTTAAATTTTCATTTATTTTATTTATTTCATTATCTATACTTTTATATTTTTCATTTAATATTTTTTCTTCTCTATCATAATCTCGCAATACTGCATCAGCATAATGAGTTCCATATAATCCACCTATAATTTTTGCCCTTTGTGGTGCAGAATAATTATTTGATATTAAAAACCATCCTTCTCCTTGTTTTAAAAAGTTAATTGATAATTCTATATCTTTATCAACCTTAATTTTACTACATCCAATTATTTTCTGCACTTCAGGCAATATTTTTGTATTAAAATATTCTGTTGTCTTAGTATTGGGATTATAAATTTCATATCCGTTTTTTCCATTCTTTTTAAGTTCAACATACCTTGATATTATATATCCATTGTTTAATTTAAGAGTTACTCTACAATAATCTTCTCCTCTTTTTATATACCTTTTTGCTTTACCTGAATTCTCCATAACAAAAGCTAATGCTCTTAAAATTGCTGATTTTCCTTGACCACTCTCCCCTACAAATATGTTAAATTTATCACTACAATCTATTACTGTGTTTTTATGAGATTGAAAATTTTCAAGTATTATTTTTTCTATAATTACATTATCATACAAAGTTTCTTCATTTTCACCTATTTCAATTTTCTTTTTAGATATATCTTCGATTATTTCCATTATAATTTCTTTATCTATATTTTTATTTTCTGACATTTCTTTAATAACACTTGTTATATCATAACTTTTTCTTTGTCCTAATAATCGTATAGAATTTTTAAATTCCTCTATTTTTTCTTCTTTGTTTTGTTTTTCTTCTATCTTTCTTCTGCTTAATACTAATTCACCCTTTTTTGCAGTTTTAAGATAATATTCTTCGATTTTTATTCCATCCTTTGTTATATCTACAATCAACACTTTAGGCTGTCTATTTATTTCTTTTAAATTATTAGACAATCTAACAACTGCCCCAGGATTAACAAAATATTTATTATCATATTTAATTGTATTAAAACCTATATGATCATGACCTGAAATTGTTATATCTGCTTTTGTATCTTTTATTTTATCTATTGTTGTATGTTTAATAATTTTTCCTAAATTTCTATCTGATAACATTCCGTGAACTATATGAATGTGATAATCACCTAATTTTTTTTCTACTATATAATCATTTATATGTTCTTCTGTATCAATATCTAAGTGATAATTACTTCCTGTAATTGCAACTTTTATACCATTATCATGTAAATAATATGGATTTTCTTTTGTAACGTAATGCATAATTCCAAGTTGTCCTAAAAATCCAGCAATTGTTTTATTTAAAGTAGATATATTGTTTCCAAATAATTCATGATTGCCAACTACCCCTATTAATGGGATATGGTTATTTAATTCTTTTATAATATCATCAACATTTTCTTTTTGAGATATTTTTCTAAATATTTCTGTTAAATCTATATTTGTCCACTGTTTTATTACTTTTACAACAAAATCAAGTGGAGGATTTGGACTATCCCAAAAATCTCCTGTATGTAATATAGCTGACACCTTATTAAATTTTGCTATTTCAATTATTTCATCAACTTTTCTTCTTAAAGTTTCTTGAAAATCATCAATTCTATTTTCAGGTGATGTTACTCTTTCATGCAAATCTCCTATAACTAATAATTTCAAAAATATTCACCTCCATTTAATTTTAATTGAAAATTTCTTATTGTATTATACATTTTTACAAAAGTTATAAATCCTTTTAATGTCATATACCATATACCTTCTTCTTCAAAATAATCATTATCATCCTTCTTGTTATTTTTATCAATTATTATATATTTACATCCTTTTATATCACTATTATCTTGATTTATCATTTTTATCAAATCTCTATAAAAAAATTCTAATTCCAGTGGTGAAAAATTATAATTTATTGTTTCTAATACATTTTTATTTTCACCCCAAATTTCAATATATTCATTTTTAAAAATCAACTCTTTCATTATTATTTCTTTTTTCCTAAAATTAAACTGCTTACCTATTATGTATTTGCTATTTATAAGCTCTTTTTCAAATTTATTTTTATTAATATATAGCAAATTGCCTAACTTTAATAAAAGAACATCTTTCTTTTTTAATACTTCGTTTAAAATATCATCATTAATATTATAATCATATTTTAATTTATCTAATATTGTCAGCACTATATATTTCCTCCTCTATTTTATATTTAATTTAATTGTAAATTATATTTTACGATTATTATATTCTATTTTTTGTTAATTGTCAATGGTAGAGCCTACCACCTAAGTGGTAGGCTCTATTTTTATTGTGTTAACCATGGTATTGTTGTTGGAGTAAATATTCCAAAAGGTGAGAAAGTTGTTGCATAACCTAAGCCAAGTTGTCCATAATAGTTGTAACCCCAAGCCTTAACAGTTCCATCATTCATTAGGGCTATTGTATGATCCCCTCCTGCTACAATATCTTTTACATTTGTAAGTCCTGGAATTGTTGTTGGAACTGTTCTATTTGTTGTATCTCCTAACCCAAGTTGTCCATAATAGTTGTAACCCCAAGCCTTAACAGTTCCATCATTCATTAGGGCAAAGGTACGATTATATCCTGCTACAATATCTTTTACATTTGTAAGTCCTGGAATTGTTGTTGGAACATATCTATCTGTTGTATCCCCTAACCCAAGTTGTCCATGATAGTTATAACCCCAAGCCTTAACAGTTCCATCATTCATTAGGGCTATTGTATGTCTATATCCTGCTACAATCTCTTTTACATTTGTAAGTCCTGGGATTGTTGTTGGAACTTTTCTATTTGTTGTATCTCCTAACCCAAGTTGTCCATAATAGTTGTAACCCCAAGCCTTAACAGTTCCATCATTCATTAGGGCTATTGTATGCCAACCTCCTGCTACAATATCTTTTACATTTGTAAGTCCTGGGATTGTTGTTGGAACATATCTATTTGTTGTATCCCCTAACCCAAGTTGTCCATTATTGTTTTTACCCCAAGCCTTAACAGTTCCATCATTCATTAGGGCTATTGTATGATCCCATCCTGCTACAATATCTTTTACATTTGTAAGTCCTGGGATTGTTGTTGGAACATATCTATTAGTTGTATCCCCTAACCCAAGTTGTCCATTGTTATTATAACCCCAAGCCTTAACAGTTCCATCATTCATTAGGGCTATTGTATGATATTCTCCTGCTACAATATCTTTTACATTTGTAAGTCCTGGGATTGTTGTTGGAACATATCTATTAGTTGTATCCCCTAACCCAAGTTGTCCATCATAGTTATTCCCCCAAGCCTTAACAGTTCCATCATTCATTAGGGCTATTGTATGTCCATATCCTGCTACTATTTTCTTTACGCCTTGACTATTTAAAACATAAAAACTTTCATTTAACCACTGACTTTGTGTATTATCAGCAAAGGTTATTCTAAATTCTACAGTATAAGTTCCTGCTGTATTATAAGTATCCTGTATATTCCTAAATTCAATATTGTTTACATCAGCAACATTTGTTTTAATATCATTTGCTATATTAGTCCAATTTATTGTTGCAGGTATCATAAGTCCTTGTAAGTTTTGTTGTAGTCTATTCCTTACTGCTTGTTCTACTTCGGAATAGTTTATAACTTTACTACTTACTACTGCTTGATTTTCTATGTTTACACCTTCAAGCTCTAAATTTAATACTTCACCATCGTTAGAATTAAACAAAGCCTTATCCCCTGTTATCTTGTGCCCATTACCATTTAATGTTCCTGTGAACTTATCATGTGGTATATAACTACTATCTAAAGTTATGTCGTTAACAAGTATATACTTTGAATTTAATCCATAAGTTCCAGCTTGTTTGAAGATTTCATAAGGTGTTCCTTGAGCAAATGTATGGTCTTTACTTCCATCCATTGCTTTAACATCATCTAAAGTAGCAAGTGGAATATAGCCTTCTTCTTGAATAAGCTGTTCTACTGACTTAGTTA
>Ga0207429_10170_pt1 | contig 11381 bp, 13 predicted proteins | sample YelNats1bottle13_FD_187545 | JGI IMG/M metagenome (GOLD analysis project Ga0207429, IMG submission 187545) | Hot spring thermophilic microbial communities from Obsidian Pool, Yellowstone National Park, USA - site 1 bottle 13 (SPAdes) (version 2) | ecosystem: Environmental > Aquatic > Thermal... | reverse complement strand
TTAAGAAAGGAAGAAGCCTAATTTGTTAAAATAATAACAGAAAAAATTATCATTATTTCATGATAAATATTATCTATTGTTATTGACTTTATACACATGAAACCGTATAATCATTGTAGAAGGTTTATCAATTAATTAGGATTCTGTATACAATATGTAAGTTGCAGTTAGTTAAATTTTTAAGAGAGGTGTTTTTATGCAGTCAAATTTATTACTGCTAAGCATTATATTTCCTATTATAGCGGGTATTATTGTTCTTTTTTTGAGGCAATCTTCTATTAGAAAGGCTTTTATTGCTGCATCTTTAGGTGTAATCGTTTTACTATCTTTAATTATGTTGGCGACCTTAAAAGTACCTGATATTTTTAATTCCCCGGCTTATTACAATGGTATGGATGTGGCCATCAAGATAGGGGACTTTGCTCTTTTGCTTTATGTTCTTTATATTTCTTTTAAAATTAAAGAATGGAGAGCGACTTTTTTTGCAGTATTACAACTTGTTCCTTTAATATACTTTGAGTTTTTTATGTTAAAGGAACACGAAGTTGCAATGTTTTTAGTAGATGAACTGTCTATTATAATGAACTTGATTATATCAATTGTTGGTTCTCTAATAGCTCTTTATGCCTTTGGATACATGGACCATCATGAAGAAGAGAAACATGTATCACCTACAAGACAGCCGAGATTTTTTGCTATTATACTTATATTCCTAGGGGCAATGAATGGAGTAGTATTTTCTAATAATTTGATGTGGATGTATTTCTTCTGGGAAGTAACTACATTAAGTTCCTTCATGCTGATAAGCCATGACCAAACAGAAGAAGCTATTAGAAATGCAGCAAGAGCTTTATGGATTAACATGATGGGTGGTTTTGCACTTTTACTGGGGATAATATTTATTTACACTAACTACAACACTATATCTTTAGTTGATGTATTAAGCATAAAAGATACTGCGTATATACTTTTGCCAATGTTCTTTATAGCATTTGCAGCTTTTACAAAATCTGCGCAACTGCCCTTCCAGAGTTGGCTTCTTGGGGCAATGGTGGCTCCCACGCCGGTTTCTGCGCTTTTGCACTCCAGTACAATGGTTAAAGCAGGTATATACGTTTTATTGAGATTTTCACCGCTTTTTAGGAGTACATTGTTAAGCGACTTTATAGCGATATACGGTGCGTTTACTTTTCTAGCTACAGCTTTCCTTGCTATAAGTCAAAGCAATGCCAAGAGGATACTGGCATATTCTACTGTATCAAATTTAGGGCTTATGATAGCAAGCATTGGAATTAATACTTCAAGTGCTATTGCTGCAGCTATATTGCTTTTGATATTCCATGCAGTGTCTAAAGCTTTGTTGTTCTTGTGCGTTGGAACGATAGAGCAACATATTGGAAGTAGAGATATTGAAGATATGAAGGGTTTGGTAAATAGGATGCCTGTAACAGCGGCAATAACTTTTATAGGAATTTTAACTCTTATGGCAGCACCCTTTGGAATGCTTGTATCTAAATGGCTTATAATAGAAGTAGCAGCTAATCAAATATGGATCTCTGTCATATTAGCGATAGGAAGTGCTTTGACAGTACTTTATTACACCAGATGGATAGGAAATCTTTTATCGGGAACGTATTTTAGTAAGCGCTCAGAGGAGCATATGAATACCACAATTGGTATTTCTCTCTACAGCTTAACAGCTATAGCTATTGTATTAAGTTTTGCAATTTCAACTTTATATAATATGTTAGTAATGCCTCAAATATTGAATATGAAAATGGATGTGGCTCTCAAAGCTGTTAAAGGCTATTTATATACTTCAAACGGAGGATTTACCATTTATCCTATTTTCATAACAATTGGTATAGCGATAGTGTTATCACTAATTTCCATAAGAAAATCTACACGAGTTGCTGTAAAAACTACTCCTTATACAGCAGGACTTACTTATGTAGAAGAGGATGGGTATGATGTAAAAAACTACTATCTCACGACTTTTGCAACTGAAGGGATATTGACAAAATATTTTAATTATATTTCTGTTGCTTTAATTGCTGTGATTCTGGGAGGTGCTATCCTATGATAAAAGAAATTGGGATATTTGTTGTTGCAGTGATTTTAGCTCCTTTAATCGGCGGTTTTTTATCAGGGATTGACAGAAAACTAACAGCATTTATACAAGGAAGATATGGGCCTCCCATCTGGCAGCCTTTTTACGATGTAATAAAACTTTTATACAAGCAAAGACTATTAGTAAATGACTTTCAAGTGTTTTCTGCCTATATGTATCTTTTATCAGCGATTCTTTCTGTGGGGCTTTTTGCTATAAAAGCAGACCTTTTGATGATTTTGTTTATAATGTCTGTAGGACTTGTGTTCTATATAGCGGGAGCTCTTTCAACAAAATCTCCTTACAGCCAAGTTGGGGCTCAAAGAGAGCTAATGCAGATGTTAGCATATGAACCGATGTTGATATTTTTTGCTATAGCAGTCTACAATGTGACCGGAAGCTTTAATTTAGCTCAAATAATGACCCATGGCAAATTGCTTTTAGATTTGCCTTTGATGTTTATACTTTTGGGCTTGGTTTTGACAATCAAGTTAAAGAAATCACCTTTTGACTTATCAGCTTCAGAACATGCTCATCAAGAGTTGGTACGAGGCATTTTGACGGACTATTCAGGTCCTTACCTTGCTTTGATTCATATTGCTGATTGGTATGAGTTGGTTTTGATATTAGCTATGATTGCTATATTATGGTCTCAAAATCTTGTAATAGGTGCTCTTATTGCTTTGGCGACATTCTTTGTGGATATAGTCATAGATAATATAACAGCAAGAATGACAGTAAAATGGATGTTAGCTTTTAGCTGGAGTATAAGTATTCTATTTACAATTGTGAATATAGCTTATATATATTTTAGGAGATGATTGGTATGGGTTTAAAAGAATTTGTAGAAAAATCTTTTAAAAAGTCACCGTGGGTTTTGCATTACAACTGCAGCAGTTGTAATGGTTGTGATATTGAAATCTTAGCTTGTATGACTCCTCTCTATGACATGGAGAGGTTTGGAATGGTAAATGTAGGAAATCCAAAACATGCGGATATTTTAGTAGTTACAGGCACTGTGAACCACAAAAATAAAGAGGTCTTGAAAAATATATATGACCAAATGCCTGAACCTAAAGTGGTAGTAGCTGTTGGAGTTTGTGCTGCTACAGGAGGCATTTTCAGAGAGGCTTATAATGTGCTAGGCGGTATTGATAAGGTGATTCCCGTAGATGTCTATGTGCCAGGCTGTCCTGCAAAACCGGAGGCAATAATAGATGGATTGTATAAAGCTGCGGAAATTTTAAAAGAAAAATATGAGAAAATGGGAAAAGCTGAAGAGGTGTTAAAATGATTAACAGTAGAGAAGTAAAAGTTGATGAGATTGAAAAAGAAGCAAAATACTATTATGACAATGGTTATAGATTTGTTACAGAAACATGCCTTGAAGAAGATGGTAAATTCAAAATAATTTATACTTTTGAAAGAGAATATGAATTGGAGAATTTCCACGTATATGTAAATCCTGCAGAAGAAGTGCCTAGCATTTCAAAAATATACTTTGCTGCACTTTTAGTAGAAAATGAGATACAAGAGTTGTTTGGCGTCAAGTTTAAAAACTTGGCTATAGATTTTGAAGGATTATTATTTTTAGGAGAATACGCTCCTATATCTCCGCAAGCGAGTATAGAAATTATGAGAAGGGATAAAGGTGATAAGAATGAGTGACAAAAGTACTATACCGTTTGGGCCACAACACCCAGTTTTGCCAGAACCTATACATCTAAAACTTGTTGTTGAAGATGAAAAAGTGGTAGAAGCATATCCTTCTTTTGGATTTGTTCACAGAGGACTTGAAATGTTAGTTCAGAAAAAAGATTTTAATCAAATGGTCTATGTTGTTGATCATATTTGCGGTATTTGCAGTGCAATGCATGGTCAGGCGTACTGCCAAGCAGTAGAAGAATTGATTGGCATTGATGTACCAGAGAGAGCAAAATATTTGAGAGTTGTTTGGGCTGAACTTCACAGAATCCACAGCCATTTACTTTGGTTTGGTCTTTTAGCAGATGCTTTTGGCTTTGAAAATCTCTTTATGTTGTCTTGGAGAATAAGAGAGAAAATTATGGATATACTTGAGGCTACTGCAGGGAACAGGGTTATTATCTCTGTAAACATCGTTGGTGGTGTGAGAAGAGATATAGACACTGAACAAGCAAAATGGCTCTTAGATGAACTTAAGGAAGTTGAAGAAGGGTTAAAGGAATTAGAAAAAATAGTAAAAAACAATTATACAATTAAGCAAAGGACAGTAGGAATTGGTGTACTTTCTAAAGAAGATGCTTATATGTTTGGAGCAGTAGGGCCTACATTACGAGGAAGTGGTGTTCCTATAGATATGAGAACGACAGGATATGCAGCTTATGGAAATTTAGACTTTGAGCCAGTTGTAGAGACTGACGGAGATACCTATGCGAGGACGATTGTTAGAGTTAGAGAGATGTTCCAGTCCATAGACCTTGTGAGGCAGGCTCTAAATAAAATGCCAGAAGGTGAAATAAATGTAAAAGTAAAACCAAATCTACCTGCTGGAGAAGTTATAACAAGGGTAGAACAGCCAAGAGGAGAGGTGTTTTATTACATTAAATCTAGTGGAGGCAAGAACTTAGATAGACTTAGAATAAGAACTCCTACCTTTGCGAATTTGGCATCCCTTTTGCACATGCTGCCAGGCAGTACTCTTGCAGATGTGCCAGTGTTAGTGTTAACTATTGACCCTTGTATAAGTTGTACTGAAAGGTAGGTGGTATAGGTGTTAGATATGCTCAAAAATGTTGTCAGCAATCTTACCCACAAACCTGTTACAAGGAAGTACCCTTTTGAAAAGCGAGAGCCCTTTGAAAAAGCAAGAGGACATATAGAGAATGATATAGACAAATGCATTTTATGTGGTATATGCCAAAGAGTTTGTCCTTCCAATTGCATACAGGTTAACAGAAAAGAGGGTACGTGGGCTTTTCAACCCTTTGAGTGCATAATTTGTGGTGTATGTGTTGAAAGTTGTCCTACAAAGTCTTTGACTATGGCAAAAGAATATAGACCTATTTCTAATGAAAAGTATGAAATAGTGCAGAAAAAAGAGGTACAAAACCCTCCTAATAAGGATAAAAAGGAAGGGGCATAAAAGTGCATGAATTATCTGTAACTCAAAGTTTGGTAGACATCTTGCTAGAAGAAGCACAAAAAAGAAATGTAAAAAAAGTTACAAAAGTCACTGTTGTGATAGGAGAGCTTACAGGACTTGAAAGTGAAAGCATACGGTTTTACTTTGATGTACTTTCTGAAAACACAGTGGCAGAGGGAGCTGAATTAGTATTTAAAATGATAAAGGCACAATTTAAATGCAGACAGTGTGGCAATATTTTTGAACGTACAAATTTTACTTTTAATTGCCCTGTATGCGGTGCAACAGGGGTATTAGTGGACAAGGGAAAAGAATTTTATATAGAAAGTATAGAGGTGGAGTAGTATGGAGGAAATTGTAATTATTAGAGATGTTCTCGAGGCAAACAACAATGTTGCCAGTGAGAACAAAGCTATAAAAGATGAGCGAAATATTTTGATGGTGAACATAATAGGTTCACCAGGAGCAGGGAAAACCAGCTTTATCTTAAGAGCAATAGAACATCTCAAAGTACCTTGTGGTGTTATTGAAGGAGATGTCACTTCAGACATTGACGCTAAAAAGATGGCGGAGAAAAAAATTCCTGTCGTTCAAATAAATACAGGAGGCTCTTGTCATTTAAATGCTGGCTCAGTAAACAGAGCGCTTCAGAGTTTATCTTTTGACAATGGCATAGTGTTTATTGAGAATGTGGGTAACCTTATATGTCCGTCAGAATTTGAATTAGGCGAAGACTTCAAATTGGCAATGGCTAACGTTCCAGAAGGTGATGATAAACCTTATAAATATCCAGCACTTTTTACTAAAGCGAAAGCTGTAGTTTTGAATAAAATTGACATGCTTCCTTATTTTGAATTTGATAAGAAATTCTTCTATGATGGGATAAGGGCTTTAAATCCGGATGCACCAATTTTTGAAGTTTCTGCAAGGACTGGAGAAGGATTTGGTGAGTTTGCAAAATGGTTAGAAGAAGAGTATCAAAAATTCAGGCAAAACAAATAGATATATTTGGTATTGTACAGGGCGTAGGTTTTCGCCCTTTTGTATTTACAACTGCACAAAAATATAATTTAAGGGGTATAGTCTATAATACCTCTTCGGGAGTTTATATAGAAGTGGAGGGGGAAGAGGGGGATATAAATAGTTTTATAAAGGAACTGAAAGATAATCCTCCTCCACTTGCCGTCATAGATGAAATAAAAGTGAAAGATTTAGAAATTAAGAATTATGAGGATTTCAAAATTATATCCAGTCAAGAAAATGATGGATTTGTACCTGTATCTCCTGACATGGGAGTTTGCGAGGACTGCTTGAGAGAAATGAATGACCCAAATGACAGGAGGTACAAATATCCTTTTATAAATTGCACTAATTGTGGCCCTAGATTTTCTATAATAGAGGATATTCCCTATGACAGGCCTAAGACTTCTATGAAGGTATTTCCTATGTGTGAAAAATGTGAAAAAGAGTACAACGACCCTCATGACAGAAGATTTCATGCACAGCCAGTTGCTTGTTTTGACTGTGGACCCAAACTGGAATTTGTAGGAGGAAATTGCGAAGAGGATGAAATAAAGTGTGTTGCTGATGCTCTCAAAAGAGGTAAAATTGTAGCTATTAAGGGAATCGGAGGCTTTCATTTAGCAGTAAATGCCTTAAGTGATGAGGCTGTTTTTACTTTGAGAAGCCGAAAAAAAAGATATGGAAAGCCTTTTGCTGTTATGATGAAAGACATAAATCAAGTAGAAAAGTATTGTTTTGTAAGTGATGAAGAAAAAAAGCTTCTTCTAAGCCAGAGAAGGCCGATTGTGCTTTTGAAGAAAAAAGGAGAAAAACTTGCGAAAGGCGTTGCTGATGACTTAGATACTTTAGGAGTAATGCTTCCATACGCTCCAATTCATTATCTTTTAATGGATCAAATTGATTTTCCTATTGTGATGACAAGTGGAAATGTTAGTGAAGAGCCTATTTGCAAAGACAATGAAGAGGCTTTAGAAAAATTAAAGGATATAGCTGATGCTTTTCTTTTAAATAATAGAGACATAGTCAATAGAATAGATGATTCAGTTACTTCTTTTAATGGAGGTGCTGAGAGGATTATAAGAAGGGCGAGGGGATATGCTCCTCAGCCAATTTTATTGAAAAAAGATGCCAAAGTAAATGTACTGGCAGTTGGTGGCTTTTACAAAAACACTTTTTGCATGACTCACGGACATTATGCTTTTATAAGCCACCACATTGGAGATTTGGATAATGAACAAGCTTTTGAATATTATAAAGAGCAAATAGAAAGGTATAAGAGGCTTTTTAGAGTAAATCCTGAGGTAATAGCTCATGACATGCATAAAGGTTATCTTTCTACTCAGTACGCCTTGTCATGTGACTTGCCCCGAGTTGAGGTCCAACACCATCATGCCCATATTGTCAGCTGTATGGCTGAGTACAATCTTGAGGAAAAAGTTATAGGAATAGCTTATGATGGGACTGGATATGGCACAGACGGCAACATATGGGGTGCCGAATTTTTGATATGCGATTTAAAGGATTTTTTAAGAGTAGGGCATTTAGAATATAAACCGCTTCCCGGCGGTGAACTGGCAATAAAAAAGATATACAGAACAGCTTTGGGGTTTATTTCAAAGGATATAAATTTTTATAAAGATTTTGTAGAAAAATTTGATTCTAAAGAGATTGATATAATTTTAAAGCAAATTGAGAGAAAGATTAATACACCTTATGTGTCTAGTATGGGAAGGTTTTTTGATGCGGCAGCTTCTTTACTTGGCCTGAGAGACCAAGTACTTTTTGAAGGACAGGGTGCAATGGAATTAGAAAGCTTAATAGTTGAGAATGATGATTTTTATGATTTTGAAGTTTATCGAGATAGGGAATATATAATAAATCCAGAAGTAATATTGCACCAACTCTATGAAGATTATAAAAAGGGAATTAACAGAAAAATAATTGCGACGAAATTTCACAATTCTATTGTAGAGTTTACACACTATTTGGCATTGGAGTTGAGAAAGGAATTTGGTATAAATAAAGTAGTATTAAGCGGTGGAAGTTTCCAAAACAGGTATTTATTAAAAAAACTACTGGCTAAGCTTACTGCTTCAGGGTTTGAAGCCTTTTCTAATAGTAAAGTTCCCTGCAATGATGGAGGGATTTCCTTAGGTCAGGCTGTTATTGCGAATAAAAAGTTGGAGGGATAAAAATGTGCATTGCAGTTCCATCAAAAGTGATAAAAATTGAAGGTAAAGTTGCAGAGACAGAGTTAGGCGGTGTCATCAGAAAGGTATCAATAGAGATGGTGCCAGAGGTCAAAGTGGGAGATTATGTAATGGTTCATGCAGGTCTTGCTATAAGCATTGTGGATAAAGAAGAAGCGGAGATGGAAAGGGAGCTTTGGGAAGAGCTTATGGAGGTTTTAAATGATGCAGCAGACAGAAATGATTGAAAAGGCAAAAAGAGCAATTGAAGCTTTAAATCCGGGTGGTCCTTTTAATATCATGGAGGTATGTGGTTCCCATACAATGGCTATCTCAAAATTTGGATTAAGACAGCTTTTGCCTAAAAATATAAGGCTTATTTCAGGCCCGGGATGTCCTGTGTGTGTTACTGCTCAGAACGAAATAGACAGTGTAATAGAACTTGCCAATAAAAATGTTGTAATTGCCACTTTTGGAGACCTTATAAGGGTGCCAGGCAATAGGTCTTCACTTCAGGCAGAAAGAGCAGCTGGTAAAGAGGTAAAAGTATTTTATTCTCCTTTAGATGCTTTGAAATACGCTGAAGAAAATCCAAGTAAAGAGGTAGTTTTTATAGGCATTGGCTTTGAAACCACTGTTCCAACAGTTGCTGTGACTATAAAAGAGGCAAGGGAGAAAAATATAAAAAATTACAGTGTATACTGCCTTCATAAGACAATGCCTGAAGCTTTAAGAGCACTTCTTGAAGGGGGTTCAAATGTTCAAGGATTTTTGCTTCCAGGACATGTGAGTGCAATAACGGGCAGTAAAATATATGAATTTTTGCCTAAAGAATTTGGCGTTGGTGGTGTAATTTCTGGCTTTGAAGCAATGGATATTCTGATGAGCATTATAATGCTTCTTAAAAATTATAAAAATCCTGCTATTGAAATTCAGTATAAAAGAGTGGTAAGAAAAGAAGGAAATCTTGAAGCACAAAAAATAATTGAGGAGATTTTTGAACCTTGTGACAGCACTTGGAGAGGTCTTGGAGAGATTAAAGGTTCAGGACTTAAGATAAGAGATAAGTATAAGGACTTTGATGCAGCGTTAAAATTTGATATAAGACCGATTGGAGAAGAAATCGAGATAAAAGGTTGCAGATGTGGCGATGTTTTAAAAGGGAATATATATCCTAATGAATGTCCTCTTTTTGGAAGAGTATGTACTCCAGAAAATCCTGCGGGACCATGTATGGTTTCTTCAGAAGGCTCTTGTGCGGCTTTCTATAAGTACGGTGCTTAATGAAAGGATGATAAAAGGATGGACAAAGTTTTGCTATCCCATGGCGGCGGCGGAACAATGATGGAAAGATTAATTGAAGAAGTTTTTGCCAAAGCCTTTGACAATGAGCATATAAATGCAATGGAAGATGCAGCATTGCTCTTTGGAAACATTGCCATTACTACTGATAGCTTTACAGTAAAACCTATTTTCTTTCCCGGCGGAGACATAGGGCGGCTTGCAGTGTGTGGTACAGTGAATGATGCCTCTATGAGAGGAGCAAAGCCTTTATATTTGACTTCAGCTTTTATAATAGAGGAAGGTTATCCTATAGAGGATTTGAAGAGAATAGTAAAATCTATGGCTGAAGCAGCAGAAGAAGCAGGTGTGAAAATAGTTGCAGGGGATACAAAGGTAGTAGAAAAGGGTGGAATTGACGGGGTATTTATAAACACTTCTGGTATAGGTGTAGTGTATGAAAATGTAGATGTGTCAATTAAAAATGCCAGACCTGGAGATGTAGTGTTAATTTCTGGAACAATAGGAGACCACGGGATGGCTATTATGAGTGCGAGAGAGGAATTGCAATTTGACCCTCCTATTTTGTCGGACGTTTCACCTCTTAACAAGTTGATAGAAAAGCTCATGACTTTGGGGAAAGCCGTTAAGGTATTGCGGGACCCTACAAGAGGTGGCGTTGCGGAAGTTCTTTATGAGATATCAAAAATGAGTGGTGTTGGTATTAAAATATACGAAGATAAGTTGCCTGTAAAAGAAAGTGTAAAATCTGCTTGTGATTTGATGGGATTTGACTTTTTGCACTTAGCAAATGAAGGAAAGTTAATTGCGGTTGTTGACAGGAAATATGCGGAGGAAGCTCTAGAAATCATGAAATCAGACAAATATGGAAAAAATGCAGCGATAATAGGTGAAGTGAATGATTCAAAACTTGTCACAATCAATACAGTTTATGGAACTTCGAGAATTATAGATAGACCTATAGGGGAACTGCTTCCTAGGATATGCTAAACTGCTTGTAGGACAGGAGATATAAGGTGTGTTGAGGCAGAGACTTTTTAGAGATGGCAAATATTACGACGAGTATATAATGAGCATATTAAAAGAGGAATTTGATGAGAAATATGGAAGGAGATAGACAGGAATTTAAAGTAAGTGGGGAAACTAATTCATAAATTTTTTAATAAATTTTTAATTTAAAAAGAGGAATATTTATTTTTTTGTAGAATATTAATTATTGTGTGTGCTAAAGAAAGATTTATGGGTGTAAAAGGTGGCATAAAATGAGTAGAATTTTAGTTTTAGATGATAATAAGGGAATCTGTAATTTAATAGAAGAAATTTTCACGATGGATGGACATGAAGTGAGAACTTACAGTGATATTAGCCATTTTGACAAAGAGATAGAAAAATTTAGACCTGATATAGGCTTGTTTGATTTACACATGGCAAGCGATATGTTAAAAATTATCAGAAAGATTAAAAAAATTTATCCCAATATGAAGAGTATTATAATGTCAGCGGAAGAGCCACAAGAGCCTTTTACGGAATTTCCTTTTATATCTAAACCTTTTGACATAACAGCGCTAAAAAATTTAGTTTATGATAATCTAAGGCAAGAAATGGCTGTGTAAAAAGGTACGTTTGTACCTTT
>Ga0207429_10168_pt1 | contig 11452 bp, 5 predicted proteins | sample YelNats1bottle13_FD_187545 | JGI IMG/M metagenome (GOLD analysis project Ga0207429, IMG submission 187545) | Hot spring thermophilic microbial communities from Obsidian Pool, Yellowstone National Park, USA - site 1 bottle 13 (SPAdes) (version 2) | ecosystem: Environmental > Aquatic > Thermal... | reverse complement strand
ACTATCCCCTCGCTGCAATTTATTCTTATTGTGGAAAATTTGCTGATAGGGTATAATATAGATGTAAGATGGGAAAAGGGATATTTATTATTAATGGGTTTTATCTGAACTATGAGGGATGTAAACGTTCGTCATCTATGAAAGGAAAATGCTCAAATACAAGTTTTATCTGAACTATGAGGGATGTAAACTTAGCTTTTTTGATAATTTCTTTGTAATAATAACAGTTTTATCTGAACTATGAGGGATGTAAACAAAGTTATGAATATAAGATTTCACATCATTACTTCGCCGTTTTATCTGAACTATGAGGGATGTAAACGCGTTTTGCCAGTCTTTAATTATTTTGCCTCTTCTCGAGTTTTATCTGAACTATGAGGGATGTAAACTTTTTTATTTCCCCAAAATCATAATCTCTAATCTTCGGTTTTATCTGAACTATGAGGGATGTAAACGCATATATCTAGAGATGGAAAAACTTTACAAGCAATATGTTTTATCTGAACTATGAGGGATGTAAACTTAAATACATACTCTTTAAATCATACTCACTTCGCAAGTTTTATCTGAACTATGAGGGATGTAAACGTTATTTAAAATGAGCTGCGCTTCGTCTATGCATATGTTTTATCTGAACTATGAGGGATGTAAACCTGCGTTCAATCGGTAAATCAGCTTCAATGATGTTATGTTTTATCTGAACTATGAGGGATGTAAACCTAATTCAATCATTAATTATCACCACCTTTCAGTAGGTTTTATCTGAACTATGAGGGATGTAAACAGGCAAGGAAAAAGGAAATTTAGTAGAAATTGCTTCCGTTTTATCTGAACTATGAGGGATGTAAACGGTTTGTCGGTGCACCGACTTTTGTATTAGCTTGCAGTTTTATCTGAACTATGAGGGATGTAAACCCTCTTCGTCTTTATTTTTTTCTATCCCAAAACCAAGTTTTATCTGAACTATGAGGGATGTAAACTTCGTAGCTTGTTGATACTCCAGCTGTGCTATTTCAAGTTTTATCTGAACTATGAGGGATGTAAACTATAATAACTATTTCAATATACAACTCACACAGATATGTTTTATCTGAACTATGAGGGATGTAAACTATGAGGTGAAAGCAGCACAGTGTGAGGAAGCACTTGCGTTTTATCTGAACTATGAGGGATGTAAACACGCTTTCAAAAGGTGTCGGTTTTTGTTTTTTTGTAGTTTTATCTGAACTATGAGGGATGTAAACTGCTGGTGAACTTGTAGAGGTAACGTTTGAGGTAAAAGTTTTATCTGAACTATGAGGGATGTAAACGAAATAATTTCTCATGTTTATATGCTTCACTTCATACGGTTTTATCTGAACTATGAGGGATGTAAACTGCTCAGTTACAAGTTTTCTTACAAGTCTGTCTTCTGTTTTATCTGAACTATGAGGGATGTAAACTTGATAACAAGTCTTAATCCGCTAGTACTTTCAGAATAGTTTTATCTGAACTATGAGGGATGTAAACACTTACTAACTTTCAATTCCTCATTATCTAAATATAGTTTTATCTGAACTATGAGGGATGTAAACTAATAGTGTCTTTAACACTTGCAAACAATTGTGCAAAGTTTTATCTGAACTATGAGGGATGTAAACCTTAATGAATTCAAAGCTCAGTTTAACAAGTAAGGAGTTTTATCTGAACTATGAGGGATGTAAACGTCTTTTATGAATACAATCTTGTTAATGAACAATTTAGTTTTATCTGAACTATGAGGGATGTAAACGTTTTTGATTTTAATTTTAAGTTGTTGGGTATGAATGTTTTATCTGAACTATGAGGGATGTAAACCCAAATAATTGAATCAAAATCAAATCTGAAAATATCAGTTTTATCTGAACTATGAGGGATGTAAACTTTTTACTTAGCTGTGCATCCCTCGCCTTCAAAATTTCGTTTTATCTGAACTATGAGGGATGTAAACGAATAAATGAATGGTTGTATTTAGAAGATGGGACAATGTTTTATCTGAACTATGAGGGATGTAAACATTGAAAATGTAATTCAAGAATGTTATGGAGTTATAAGAGTTTTATCTGAACTATGAGGGATGTAAACATAAGAAAAGCTGTGTTTTCGCGCCATCTTTGAAAGTGTTTTATCTGAACTATGAGGGATGTAAACTCTTTTTTTGCGTTCATTGCAGCGGCAGACCAAGAGGGTTTTATCTGAACTATGAGGGATGTAAACTTGACAGTTTCAGGTAATATAAAAACAACTGGTCAATGTTTTATCTGAACTATGAGGGATGTAAACATTGGCTTTTTCTTCATCAAACACCCAATCGCCTTTGTTTTATCTGAACTATGAGGGATGTAAACAAACATTATGCTTTTTTAATAATTGCAAAAAACAGGCGGTTTTATCTGAACTATGAGGGATGTAAACCATTTTAGAAGCTAACAAGTAACCCTGTATCTTTTCGTTTTATCTGAACTATGAGGGATGTAAACGTTGCTGTGTTATTACTTTACTCTGTTCAAAAATTTTGTTTTATCTGAACTATGAGGGATGTAAACTCATTTGTTGTTGCTGTTGCATTTGCATTTGTTGATTTGTTTTATCTGAACTATGAGGGATGTAAACGAGCTTGCGTCATGAACAATTGTTTGGATTCCACCAGGTTTTATCTGAACTATGAGGGATGTAAACAAATTTTCTTGTCTCTGTGTAATATTGCATCATCAAGTTTTATCTGAACTATGAGGGATGTAAACAAAGATTGCAGTTGAAAGAAGTTTAAAAATCATATAGGTTTTATCTGAACTATGAGGGATGTAAACATCAGCTCTGGATAATTTTCTTCTATCCACACTTTTGGTTTTATCTGAACTATGAGGGATGTAAACAATATAAGTCTCAAAACCACGCATCCATCTGAATTGTAGTTTTATCTGAACTATGAGGGATGTAAACTCTTTGAATTATGATGATTCACAAATAAAACTTTCTTGTTTTATCTGAACTATGAGGGATGTAAACTTGCCCATACACAAATCAGCTATACACTCAAAGTTTGGTTTTATCTGAACTATGAGGGATGTAAACAATCATAGCACTTGTGAGAGATAGACTTGAACGCGAGTTTTATCTGAACTATGAGGGATGTAAACGTTATAGCTATATCGAGCATAGGTTTTCTAAATATGGTTTTATCTGAACTATGAGGGATGTAAACGCTAATTTGGTTATGTTAGCTTTGTTAGCAGTTGGGAGTTTTATCTGAACTATGAGGGATGTAAACGCTTTTCTGTATATGCCAAACTCTGCTGCTCTCTTATGTTTTATCTGAACTATGAGGGATGTAAACATGAAGTCGGGTTGTTTAATATACTGCTTTCTTATCAGTTTTATCTGAACTATGAGGGATGTAAACTAAAGAACGCAACAACTTTTCTTTAGAATCTTCATCCAGTTTTATCTGAACTATGAGGGATGTAAACTCAGGTCTGCCTCGAGTTCCTTCATCGGCTGGCTCAAGTTTTATCTGAACTATGAGGGATGTAAACGATGATAATACAACTTGCTGCAATAGCTGCAGCTATGTTTTATCTGAACTATGAGGGATGTAAACATCATAGTTACAACGAATTTATCGCTTGCAGATATTAGTTTTATCTGAACTATGAGGGATGTAAACGTACCTTGTGGAGTTTCTGCCCACAAATTGGGCAGAGTTTTATCTGAACTATGAGGGATGTAAACGGTAACAGAGTGGATTATCGCTATGTGACAGATTGGTTCGTTTTATCTGAACTATGAGGGATGTAAACACAACTTGCACTGGCATTTCGGTTATTGTGTTGGCTGGGTTTTATCTGAACTATGAGGGATGTAAACTTTGCATTCAATGTGAATACCATTCAGTCCTACAAGTTTTATCTGAACTATGAGGGATGTAAACAATACTGTCGCAATGAATATAAAAAACGCATCAAGTAGTTTTATCTGAACTATGAGGGATGTAAACGTCTATATACTTTTTCCAATTCTGCTTTAACAAAAGGGTTTTATCTGAACTATGAGGGATGTAAACCATAACTAAATTTATGACTTCATTTACCGACTCATCGTTTTATCTGAACTATGAGGGATGTAAACCATTAGAAGATTGTGTATATGCAAGACGCAGTTTTTGTTTTATCTGAACTATGAGGGATGTAAACAATAGGGCTGGTCTTTTTTGTTTTGTAACCTGCGTAGTTTTATCTGAACTATGAGGGATGTAAACGCTGACCCGTGTGAGCATGAAGATTTAAACATGCGAGTTTTATCTGAACTATGAGGGATGTAAACAAAAAACAAAAATGGCAAAAACGTTATTTAGACGCAGTTTTATCTGAACTATGAGGGATGTAAACCTAAATTTTTACCTCTGTATCCAGCCCTTCTCGCAGCGTTTTATCTGAACTATGAGGGATGTAAACTCTTTCTTGTTATTATTTCTGTTTGCTTGACTTGAATAGGTTTTATCTGAACTATGAGGGATGTAAACGAATAATACTATCAATTTTGTTTCTTCTTATCTCCCTGTTTTATCTGAACTATGAGGGATGTAAACGAATAATACTATCAATTTTGTTTCTTCTTATCTCCCTGTTTTATCTGAACTATGAGGGATGTAAACGAATAATACTATCAATTTTGTTTCTTCTTATCTCCCTGTTTTATCTGAACTATGAGGGATGTAAACTTATGAACGCTCACCTTTACAAGCTTTATACCAAAGTTTTATCTGAACTATGAGGGATGTAAACAAGCTGTTTTGAGTTCAGCTAATTCTCTTTCTCTTTCGTTTTATCTGAACTATGAGGGATGTAAACAAATTGAAAATTATTCAGCCATTCTGATTTAGGTTTGTTTTATCTGAACTATGAGGGATGTAAACAACACAACACTATTACAAAAGCTATTACTTTTTTCATGTTTTATCTGAACTATGAGGGATGTAAACTTTGCAAAGTTTGCAGCGCTGGATGGAACATGGGTTGTTTTATCTGAACTATGAGGGATGTAAACCGTGGGAAGGTATAAAAAATGTAGTGTTTACTGTTTGGTTTTATCTGAACTATGAGGGATGTAAACCTTGATTACAATATAAGTCATTAAAAACAATTTATAGGTTTTATCTGAACTATGAGGGATGTAAACATTGTAAACTGCAATGCATTTCTCATAAAACTCTGTGCGTTTTATCTGAACTATGAGGGATGTAAACGCAATGAGAGTTTGTAGCTATCTTCAGCAAGTGTCGGTTTTATCTGAACTATGAGGGATGTAAACTTTGTTTTTTCCGAGAAAAGCAGGAATGAGCTTATATGTTTTATCTGAACTATGAGGGATGTAAACTTTCATGCAATATAAACCTCTTTCCCTGTCAGCTTTGTTTTATCTGAACTATGAGGGATGTAAACGAATAATTGAGGCACGAACTGTTTCAATATATGGCTGTTTTATCTGAACTATGAGGGATGTAAACAAAGATAGTCAAGCGAAACTTCAAAGAAGTTCGCAAGGTTTTATCTGAACTATGAGGGATGTAAACCTACAAGCTTTTCTGCTTCATCTTCAGCAAGTTTAAAGTTTTATCTGAACTATGAGGGATGTAAACGGCAAAATTACTTCATAGTATGTTTGCCCATTAACTGTTTTATCTGAACTATGAGGGATGTAAACACACTCACTAACAAGTGATTCTGCGTCTGCGTACAAGTTTTATCTGAACTATGAGGGATGTAAACTTTTCCCCGACTTGCTGTACTTGACAAAATACGAATTGGTTTTATCTGAACTATGAGGGATGTAAACATGTTTGTTATGATATCAACAGTATGCAAAGTGCCCTGTTTTATCTGAACTATGAGGGATGTAAACACACTCACTAACAAGTGATTCTGCGTCTGCGTACAAGTGTTTTATCTGAACTATGAGGGATGTAAACATAACAAGGGCATAACAAGAAAAAGTGACGAGAATAGTTTTATCTGAACTATGAGGGATGTAAACAGGTCACATGGTTGGGGATAGTCGAAAAAGTAGGCAATGTTTTATCTGAACTATGAGGGATGTAAACTGCTGATGTGAGTAAAGCAACGGTACAAGATATTCAGTTTTATCTGAACTATGAGGGATGTAAACTCAGATGACGTTAAAATCAAACTTGCGAACTTCTTTGGTTTTATCTGAACTATGAGGGATGTAAACAGTTTTATGGGGTATATATAAGAGTTTTGATTCTTCGTTTTATCTGAACTATGAGGGATGTAAACGTAGGCAATGCTGGCAAAGTGCACAACTCATATACTGGTTTTATCTGAACTATGAGGGATGTAAACACGATACAAATCGGCGAAGTTATTAGCCCACCACCAAAGTTTTATCTGAACTATGAGGGATGTAAACTGGACTATGGCTGTAGGAAATGCAAATGATTTTAGAAGTTTTATCTGAACTATGAGGGATGTAAACTTGTTTTGCTTTGTAGTTATGATTGCATTTTTCACAGGTTTTATCTGAACTATGAGGGATGTAAACCAGCTTGTGGATGCGAATCAGTTAAAAATTCTAAAGGAGTTTTATCTGAACTATGAGGGATGTAAACTGAATACAAGCTCGTGTCTGCCATCAAAAAGCTTCTGTGTTTTATCTGAACTATGAGGGATGTAAACTTTATTTACACAACAACACATAAGAGCAATTGAGGTTGTTTTATCTGAACTATGAGGGATGTAAACGTTTAAGTATACTCTCTGGTGGTTCTTCATTAAGAAGTTTTATCTGAACTATGAGGGATGTAAACGTCTAGATTTTTAACAGGTATTACGTAGCCGCGGAAAGTTTTATCTGAACTATGAGGGATGTAAACCTGAAAAATATAAAAGCCCTGATAGAATCTTTGTCTATGTTTTATCTGAACTATGAGGGATGTAAACTCAATCTGGGACGAAGAAACTGTAAAGAAAGCTCTGGAGTTTTATCTGAACTATGAGGGATGTAAACATTGTTGTTTTTAAAACTGCTGTCTGATTCAGATAATGTTTTATCTGAACTATGAGGGATGTAAACGAAATAGCTGAAAAATATTTTGTAAAATCAGAAGAAAGTTTTATCTGAACTATGAGGGATGTAAACGTCTGTCGGTACATCAGTAGGAGGATTCAAATCTATAGGTTTTATCTGAACTATGAGGGATGTAAACACTTGTAGCGCACAACAACAAAAAAAAAGCGGGGCACGTTTTATCTGAACTATGAGGGATGTAAACTTGAAAGTGCATGTGCGTGTTACGTATTGGTATGGTGGTTTTATCTGAACTATGAGGGATGTAAACGCAGCTGCAATTAAAAAAGCTTTTGAAAGAAAAGATGGTTTTATCTGAACTATGAGGGATGTAAACCATATTCAACTCTGCTTGCTATTTCAGGGTGGACCACCAGTTTTATCTGAACTATGAGGGATGTAAACTTATGAACGCTCACCTTTACAAGCTTTATACCAAACTGTTTTATCTGAACTATGAGGGATGTAAACGTTGCTTTGGAACTTGCACAAGCTTACACAGAATTAGGTTTTATCTGAACTATGAGGGATGTAAACAACGAATACAAATTTGTTGTAAAGTTTGTAGGTGTTAGTTTTATCTGAACTATGAGGGATGTAAACCTCGTCTGTATAGAGTCGTCCTGCGAAATATTGTTCAGGTTTTATCTGAACTATGAGGGATGTAAACAAAAATTAAAGGGTTTTTAAAAGAGCCTAAATTTTTAGTTTTATCTGAACTATGAGGGATGTAAACAAAATTTAAACTGGTCTGTATTTAAATTTTGCAAAATGGTTTTATCTGAACTATGAGGGATGTAAACACCACGAGCTTGGGGCGCAATTGCCCCAAGCTTACGGTTTTATCTGAACTATGAGGGATGTAAACCATTTTATGAGAGCGTATTAGAACCAATTGCAATTCAGGTTTTATCTGAACTATGAGGATGTAAACAAAAGGAACAACTGGATGTGCCAAAAGGGCACGGAAAGTTTTATCTGAACTATGAGGGATGTAAACGTAATCAAAACTTTTAGGGTGTACCTTATTTTGGATGGTTTTATCTGAACTATGAGGGATGTAAACGCTAACTTTAAATCTAATTTTGCTGCTTCTATTAAATGTTTTATCTGAACTATGAGGGATGTAAACAATCGGGCTGGTTTTTTGGTTGGCTTTGCTGGTCAAGTTTTATCTGAACTATGAGGGATGTAAACTAAATATCTCATCGTATAGATTCCTCATAATATCACCGTTTTATCTGAACTATGAGGGATGTAAACAAATGAAAAGGAGGTGAATGAATGAAAGTCATTCTTGTTTTATCTGAACTATGAGGGATGTAAACATTCTTTAAGTGAAGACATGTTATTGCTCTTTAACACGTTTTATCTGAACTATGAGGGATGTAAACTTGAGACTCAAGATGTTGTATCTTGTGTAATTGAATGTTTTATCTGAACTATGAGGGATGTAAACAAAGAGCTTACTTGCAAAATGTCGTAACTGTCAGTGAGTTTTATCTGAACTATGAGGGATGTAAACACTGCGATGTCATCGCACAAAATTATTGATGCACGAGTTTTATCTGAACTATGAGGGATGTAAACGCTTTTTTTATTTGTTGACTTTGTATATTGTTACTAGTTTTATCTGAACTATGAGGGATGTAAACAGGTGGAATAATAGCAACCCTGCCTGTTCTTGGTAGTTTTATCTGAACTATGAGGGATGTAAACGTTTTTGGTATTTAATTTTTAAAAAGTGTAACTGGTGGTTTTATCTGAACTATGAGGGATGTAAACGAAAAGCAAAAACAAGCTTTGCAAGAACTGATAGCTTAGTTTTATCTGAACTATGAGGGATGTAAACGTCAAGCTTGAGCTATTTCAGAAAGCATTGATACAAGTTTTATCTGAACTATGAGGGATGTAAACTTTGATATGATACGTTATAAGTTTTATATACAAAAAGTTTTATCTGAACTATGAGGGATGTAAACAACGGCAGTAAACTCTAACATGTCTTTAATCGGTATAGTTTTATCTGAACTATGAGGGATGTAAACTGTAGAAAAACCCTTAAAATGTATTTTAAATCTCCTTGTTTTATCTGAACTATGAGGGATGTAAACCTAATTCGGAATTAAAATTAGGTTTATGTTCAGTTATGTTTTATCTGAACTATGAGGGATGTAAACAATTGATGAGTTCAGATATTGCGAACTTGAACCTGAGTTTTATCTGAACTATGAGGGATGTAAACGTAACTGCTCTGCCTACATACCAGTAAGTACCATCAGTTTTATCTGAACTATGAGGGATGTAAACGCAACAGCGCTAGAACAAAACGAGTATGGTGAATATGTTTTATCTGAACTATGAGGGATGTAAACTCTTAAAACTCTCACAAACCTCTTTTAACCCTGTTTGTTTTATCTGAACTATGAGGGATGTAAACTTTGGCTTATTTACAACGGGTTTTGCTTGTCTCATAGTTTTATCTGAACTATGAGGGATGTAAACAATTAATTGCTCAAATACACTATCTTTTATAGTTTCCGTTTTATCTGAACTATGAGGGATGTAAACAATTGTTGTAAAAACTCAATTGGTAGTTTTTTTTCTGGTTTTATCTGAACTATGAGGGATGTAAACGGTACAAACAGCGGATAATGAAGCACAGCAAACTAAGTTTTATCTGAACTATGAGGGATGTAAACTGCAAATCGTTTGCAGCATATGGTATACGTGCTGCACGTTTTATCTGAACTATGAGGGATGTAAACCAAAACTTGGTCAGCACTTGCTGTGTATTTTACAAACGTTTTATCTGAACTATGAGGGATGTAAACGAGACTTTGAGCGATGCACAAAGGACATTAATCATTGGTTTTATCTGAACTATGAGGGATGTAAACATTGTAAACTGCAATGCATTTCTCATAAAACTCTGTGTTTTATCTGAACTATGAGGGATGTAAACATAAAGGAGGGGTTTATATTGATTATGCTTTATACGTTTTATCTGAACTATGAGGGATGTAAACCAACAGCCTCAATATAAGCTTTATCAGCATACACTTTGTTTTATCTGAACTATGAGGGATGTAAACTGGATAATTTTTCACTTCAAACACCTCGCATTTTCTCGTTTTATCTGAACTATGAGGGATGTAAACGTAAAATGAATTACTTGGTATCCAGCTTCAATTAAATGTTTTATCTGAACTATGAGGGATGTAAACAATCAATATATGTCGGCGTATGATTTTTACTACAAGATGTTTTATCTGAACTATGAGGGATGTAAACTTATAGCATACTTTTCTTTAAATGCATTATAACTAGGTTTTATCTGAACTATGAGGGATGTAAACGACAGGCGTGCAAATAGATGAAGCAGATTACATTTGTGTTTTATCTGAACTATGAGGGATGTAAACTATGATTCTAGTCAGGTTGTTGTGTTTGGCACGCTAGTTTTATCTGAACTATGAGGGATGTAAACTTTAACAAAATAGGTGTCTTAAATATCAAAAAAACAATAGTTTTATCTGAACTATGAGGGATGTAAACAAAAAGGAAAAATAAAACCTAAAAGAAAAGATATCACGTTTTATCTGAACTATGAGGGATGTAAACGTCAGACTGCGCGGAAATAATTATGTCGTAACCGAAGTTTTATCTGAACTATGAGGGATGTAAACTGCAAATAGTTTATCATGACGTTTAAATATTTCTTGTTTTATCTGAACTATGAGGGATGTAAACTCGTCAACTGGAGGATTTAGAGTCATATCTTTCGAAAGTTTTATCTGAACTATGAGGGATGTAAACGTTTGCATCGTCTATTGTCTTGTACTGCCAGTGCCAGTTTTATCTGAACTATGAGGGATGTAAACGACGAAAAAGGATTGTTGATAAGAGCACGATTGGCAGTTTTATCTGAACTATGAGGGATGTAAACGACAGAGATAGAAAAGGGACTTGGAGACATGCAGCTAGTTTTATCTGAACTATGAGGGATGTAAACTTGTGCATCGCTCAAAGTCTCTGGTGCTGGTAAATCCGTTTTATCTGAACTATGAGGGATGTAAACATTTCTATTAATTTCTTTGTTCGTATCTTTCGTTCTTGGTTTTATCTGAACTATGAGGGATGTAAACTCTAAATCTCGTTGCTCTTTTACATTATCGCACCTAAGTTTTATCTGAACTATGAGCATTCCTGTAATGAACAAAAATGAGTGAAAATGAAGTGAAATGAGATTTGAAAAGATAAGGTACCTCCTGGTAAAATACAGAATGTAAGTTGTACAACTTACGACAAAACACAACAAAGGAGGTACCCTCTTTGAAGTATACAC
>Ga0207429_10166_pt1 | contig 11595 bp, 12 predicted proteins | sample YelNats1bottle13_FD_187545 | JGI IMG/M metagenome (GOLD analysis project Ga0207429, IMG submission 187545) | Hot spring thermophilic microbial communities from Obsidian Pool, Yellowstone National Park, USA - site 1 bottle 13 (SPAdes) (version 2) | ecosystem: Environmental > Aquatic > Thermal... | reverse complement strand
TTGCTTGCAGTAGCTTTTGTCCTGAGCTTTGTAATAGGATATGCAAATTCACACTCTATTACAAATTTTACCAAACAAGATAGTCTTGTTAAAAAACAGGCGACACAAGTTCAGAATCAGAATCAAAATTATAATTCATCAGAAGGAAAGAATGTAGACAATCCAAAAGACAATGATATTGAAAGAGCCGATGATGGGCAAAATGTAGACAGCCCAAAAGACAATGATGTAGAAAAAGCTGACGAAGAAAATGATGAGAGCAATCTAATTACCAAAGCAAAGATTTCAAAAAATGAAGTGGAGAATATTGTTAAATCTGCATATCCTGATAGTGTTATTCAGAAAGTAGATATTGGTGATGAAAATGGTCTGATTATCTACGAAGTTAAAATAACTGATAAATCAGGTAAGGTTTTAAATGTCAAAGTTGATGCAAGCAATGGCAAGATTGTGGGTGTTGAAAATGGGAATTCTCAGCAAGAAGAACAAAAGGATGAAGACAATGGACATGACACAGACAATCAAGAAGTAGAAAATGAACAATAAGGTTAATAAAAATTTGGGATTTACAAATATCAAATTTTTTAACAAGGCAGGCTGCCCTAAAGAATTACTGGGCAGCTTTTCTTGTCAATAATTATGTATTTCACAGGCTAATAAATGTGCGGTAAAATATCTTCAAAGAAGAATTTAGGAGGAAGATATACAATGCCATCATACAAGATTTTGATAATAGAAGATGAAAAACAAATAGCTCGGTTTCTTGAATTAGAATTGAAGCATGAAGGCTATGATGTATATGTGTGTTATGATGGCAAAGAAGGACTTAAAAAAGTTGAAAAGACACATCCAGATTTGATATTGCTGGATATTATGTTGCCTGGCATAAATGGTATTGAAGTTTGCAGAAAAATAAGACAATATTCTAATGTCCCTATTATTATGGTTACAGCTAAGGATGATATTCCAGATAAAGTGATGGGCTTAGACAGTGGAGCAGATGACTATGTCACAAAACCATTTGCAATAGAAGAATTATTGGCAAGAATAAGGGCAGCTTTGAGAAAAAGCAAGCAGTTGAATATAATTCGTGAAGTTCTTAATATTGCTGATTTGAGTATTGATACATCCAAACGGATTGTTAAAAGGGCTGGTAAGATAATTGAGCTTACAAAAAGAGAATATGATTTGCTTGAATATTTAGTGAGAAACAAGGGAATTGTTTTAACCAGAGAACAAATATTGGAAAACGTCTGGGGATATTACTATATGGGCGACACAAATGTAGTAGATGTATATATACGGTATCTGCGCAGTAAAGTAGATGAGGGTTTCAAAACAAAACTCATCCACACAGTAAGAGGAGTTGGATATAAATGTGAGGAGAAAGAAAATGAAGATTAACATTTTAAGGTTCAGAAAGATTTCTTGGAGAATTACATTTACATATGCTGTAGTGTTTTCAGTGATGGTTATTTTATTAAATTTCTTAGTTTTATATGGATTAAGATTTTACGTTCGTGAGCAAGCTATAAATCAAGTTAATGCTATTGGTAAAAATATAGAAAACAAGATATTGGGAATAGGTGAAGAACAAAAAGACATTTATGACGAAGAACTTATAAATGATGCAGTAATAAATAGCGATATTAACATAAAGATAGCAGACAGTAATGGCAAGATTTTAAACCATTCAAAGAATTTTGACCCTCATGTTAATGTAATGACAAATCCTAATCGTGCTGTGGTAGTTGAAAATGAAGAAAAACACATGATAGTTAAGAATTTTGTTATCTCTAATAATGGTCAGATTATTGGATATGTTCAAGTTGCCAAGAATATGAATAGAGAATACTTATTTCTTAAACTATTGTTCATGTTGTTACTTATTGCCGATGCTATTGGAATGATAACATCAGTTATTACCGGATTTTCTATCAGCAAAAAAATACTAAGACCTATTCAGGAGATAACAAATACTGCAAAGAGAATTACTGCCACAGATTTGAATGTAAAAATTGATGTAGGTGAGGTTGACGATGAACTTACTAATCTTGCCAAAACTTTTAATGAGATGATTGAAAGGTTGAAGATTTCGTTTGAAAAGCAAAACCAATTTGTATCAGACGCATCACATGAGCTGAGAACTCCTTTATCTGTTATAAATGGATATATAAACTTAATAGATAGATGGGGCAAAAATGATAAAGAAGTTTTACAGGAGTCAATAGAGGCTATAAAAAATGAAGTTAAATACATGACAGAACTTGTAGAAAGATTGTTATTTTTGGCAAGAGGGGATAGTGGAGTTATAAAGCTGCAAAAAGAGGTAGTTAATTTGAATCAGTTAGTAGAAGAAATTGTTAAAGAAGGTAAACTTGTTGCACCTAATCGTAATTGGAGCTATGATCTTAAATGGCGAATAGATATTTTTGCTGATGGAAGATTAATAAAACAAATGTTGCGAGCTATCATTGACAACAGCATAAAATTTACTCAAGAAGGTGGTACAATTAATATCTCAGTAGAGAAACATTTGGATAAAGTGAAAATAGTTGTCAAGGATAATGGCATTGGTATTCCCCGTGAAGAGATTGGCAAAATATTTGATAGGTTTTATAGGGTTGATAAGGTCCGAAGTAAGACCACAGGGGGAAGTGGATTAGGACTATCAATTGTAAAATGGATAGTTGAAGCACATAATGGAGAGATTTTGGTTGAAAGTGAACTTGGAAAAGGGACAGAGGTAAGCGTATTGCTGCCTATGTGATTGTGTTTAGTAAAATAGAAAATTTTATTACAAACTCTTGATGCAATCCCCGTGATTTTTCTATGTTGACACCTGAACCAATATTGTTATAAAATCAAAATAGGAGTTTAAAAATTAAAAGTAATGGCATAGTGCACCACGATGGTGCACAAAAAAGATTTGAAAGAGAGTTATTAAAGTGCTTTTATTGACCAAGGAAAAACTAAAAAAAAACTTAAGCTAAACAAGCCCACGAAGGGGATGAGAAGTCTTCCTTTGTGGGCTTTTTGTTTTTCTGTGTGCCAAAAAACTTGCAAAATGGAGGTTTTTAGAAAATGTACAACATCAAAAATAGGAAAATATTATTTTTGAATGCAAAAAGGTTACTTGCTTTAGCCTTAGCTATTTGTTTTTTAAGTTTTCTTAGCACAAGTATTTTCAAAGCCTTTGCAAAGGGGGAAAAAGCATCTTCAAAGCTTATTGTCACTGACCTTTTAGGCAGGAAGGTTGAGATTGAAAACAAGAAAAACAAGCGACTTGTTGCAATAGGTCCGGGGGCTTTAAGGCTTGTGTTGTATGTCAATGGCACAAACAACATTGTAGGTGTTGAGAACGCAGAAAAGGCATGGGAAGAAGGTTCAAGAACATATATCATGGCATACCCTGAACTCAAAAAATTACCTGTGATTGGACAAGGTGGGGCAGATTCTTCTCCAGACCCTGAAAAACTTATTTCTGTCAAGCCTGATGTAATATTTGCAGCAAGCTTTTTGGACAAAGCTCAGGCAGATAGTCTTCAGCAAAAAACCAGAATTCCAGTTGTTGTGCTTGACTATGGTACAAAACTACTTTTTGATGAGAATGTCTATAAATCACTAAGACTTATTGGTAAAATTGTAGGGAAGCAGCAGCGTGCAGAAGACCTCATAAACTACATGCAAAGATGCAAAGCGTTCTTAAATGAAAGGACAAAGAACATTCCTGCTTCTAAAAAGCCCAAAGTGTATGTTGGGGGTATTAGCTTTAAAGGTGGGCATGGGTTTGAGAGCACATGGGGAAAGTATTTTCCGTTTTTAGCCATAAATGCGCTCAATGTTGCAGACAGCGCGAACAAAGAAGGGTGGTTCATGGTTGAGAAAGAAAAGATTTTAGAATGGGACCCCGATATTATATTTATTGATGAGGCTAATCTTGAGTTGGTAAAGCAGGATTACAAGAAAAATCCTGAATTTTATAAATCTCTTTCAGCCTTCAAAAATGGAAGAGTCTATGGCCAGCTTCCTTACAATTTCTACTGGACAAATATTGATACTGTCCTGGCAGATACTTTCTGGATTGCAAAAGTTGTATTCCCAGACAGGTTCAGAGATGTTGACCCTGTCAAAAGAGCAGATGAGATCTACAAGTTTTTCTTAGGTAAGCCTCTTTATAGTAAGATGGCGAAGAAATTCGGAGGTTTTGTAAAGATAAAATTAGATTAGCTTAAGCAGAAAGGGTCTTGATATTAAGATGCAAAAAGAGATGCTTCAAAGAGAGTATTTGAAACTTACCACGAGAAAAATTGTATTTTTAGTGGTTGTATGCATCCTAACATTTATTTTAGCTGTGTATGCTATTGTTGTCGGGTCGTCAAATTTGAGCTTTGTAGATGTTTTAAAGACACTCATTGGCAAAGGCGATGAGAGAACAAAACTCATTGTGTTTAATATAAGACTTGTGCGGGTGCTTGCAGCCATTTTAGCTGGAATTGGACTTGCTATAGGCGGTAGCGCCACACAGACTCTCCTTCACAACCCCTTAGCCTCACCTTTTACGCTTGGTGTGTCTCAGGGTGCTGCATTTGGTGCGGCAGTTGGCATAATTTTGCTTGGCGGCGGTACCACTTCATCTTCTGCATCTGATTCTGTTGTGATTTTGAATCCCTCAATAGTAGTTATCTATGCGTTTTTAGGGGCGATGATATCAAGTGTAGTTGTCATTTTGCTTGCCCAGGTCAAAAAATTTTCACCTGAGGCAGTTGTGCTGTCAGGTGTTGCGCTAAGTTCCTTGTTTTCTGCTGCAACAACCATAATTCAATATTTTGCATCAGATGTTAAGATTGCAGCACTTGTTTTTTGGACCTTTGGCGATATTGGAAGAGCATCATGGAATGATGTCAAGATACTATGTGTGTTTGTTCTACTTTCATGGCTGTATTTTTTCAAAAATGCTTGGGACTACAACGCAATTGAAAGTGGTGAAGATGTGGCAAAAAGCCTTGGTGTGAATGTTGAAAGGAAAAGAATTGCTGGGATTTTTATCAGCAGTTTTGTTACCTCAGTTACAGTTAGCTTTTTGGGAATCATAGGATTTATATGTCTTTTGGGACCGCATATAGCAAGAAGGTTTGTGGGGAATGACCAAAGATTTTTGATTGCAGCATCTGGTCTTGTTGGCGGTTTTTGCTTCTTTTGTCTGACACAGTTGCAAGGCTTATAATATCGCCGGTTGTTTTGCCGGTCGGGGCTATGACCTCTTTTTTGGGCGCTCCGCTTTTTCTATATCTCTTGATTAGGAGGAAAAAGACATAAAAATGCTTGAAGTCAAAAACCTCGGCTTTGCCTTCAAAGATTTTGAGGTGTTAAAGGAGATAGAGTTTAGAGCTCAAAAAGGGCAGTTTGTATCAATCCTGGGCAACAACGGCGCTGGAAAATCCACATTTTTAAAGTGCATAGCAAGAATTTTAAAACCACAAAGCGGCGTTATTATGGTTGATGGCAAGGATATAAGTCGTTTTTCATCAAATGATCTTGCCAAGGTTGTAGGATATGTCCAACAAAGGTATGCAAGTACAAGGCTTACAGTGTTCGAATCGATTTTGATTGGCAGAAAACCTCATTTTTCGGGCATAACGCCTTCTAAAGAGGATTTGCAGGTGGTAGAAAGTGTCATAGAAAAGTTTGGGCTAAAACCTCTTGCTTTCAGGTATTTGGATGAGCTGAGCGGCGGTGAAATGCAGAAAGTTGTGATAGTGCGTGCCATTGCCCAGCAGCCAAAAATTTTACTTTTAGATGAGCCAATAAACAATCTTGATTTAAAAAATCAGGTAGAGGTATTGAGTATTTTAAAAAAGCTGTCAAAAGAAAATGGTATTTTGGTAATTAGTGTCCTGCATGATTTAAACTTGGCAATAAGGTTTTCTGACCACTTTGTCTTCATTAAAGACAAAAGCGTATTTGCCTCAGGTGGCAGGGAGATTATCACTCCTGAGATTATATCAAATGTGTATGGAATAGAGGTAAAGGTAGAAACTTCACACGACCAACTTTTTGTTGTTCCTGTGATTCCGACAATATAAAGATTTTAAAGGAGAGAGATTTTATGGAGCTTGTCCCGATTGGCATATTTCACAGCCCATACAAGACAAAAGATGAAGCGCCGCGTCAGGGGAGAGGTTCTGAGGTTGTTGCGTATATAGAAGTTTTTGAAAAATATATTCAAGGGTTGAAGGATATAGAAGAAGCTAAGTACCTTATAATTCTTTACTGGGCACACCAGGCTAAAAGAGATGTGCTTGTGACAAAGACTCCTTTTTCAGATGTACCTAAAGGTGTGTTTGCCTGCAGATCGCCAAACAGACCCAATCCAATTCTATTGGATGTTGCTGAACTGGTAGATAGAAAAGGAAATGTCCTGGTTGTAAAAGGAATAGATGCTATTGACAGCTCACCTGTTTTGGATATAAAACCTTTTTATGCAGAGATTGATGTGCCTAAAGAAATTTTGTTCAGTAGCGTAGTAAGAAAGGAGAGTGAAACTTAAAATGGACAGCGCGCTTTGGCAAAAATGCATAGAGTTTCACGGACACAGTTGCCCTGGTCTTGCAATAGGATTTAGAGCATGTGAAGTAGCAATAGAAAAGCTTGATCTTACTTTTTCAAAAGACGAAGAGGTTGTGTGTATAACAGAGACAGATGCCTGTAGTGTTGATGCTATTCAGATTATTTTGGGCTGCACTGTTGGAAAAGGAAATCTTATATTTAAAGACAGAGGCAAGCATGCATTTACCTTTTTCAGGCGCGACACTAATGAAGGAATAAGGGTTGTTTTTAAAGGTTTTGACAATGACATGCCACGTGAAGAAAGGCTCAAAATTGTTCTCAGTGCACCACTTTCACAGCTGTTTGAGCTAAAACAGCCACAAGATACTATTCCACCATCTGCACGCATCTTCAAAAGCATTGAATGTACAGGGTGCGGTGAAAAGACAGCAGAAAATAAAATAAGAGTTTTGGACGGCAAGTTTTACTGTCTTGACTGCTTTGAAGAATACTCAAGAGGATGGGGAAGATAAGCTCCTGTCCTCTTTTTTTATGTTAAGGGCTATATCTTCAATTATCTGATTAAATATCTCCTTGATTGAAAGATTGAGTGTGCCAGGAATAAATATTCCATGCAGATTAAGAGGAATGATGTACTTCTTGCACTCAAGAGCAAATACCGTCTGGGCTATCTTTGCTGTTATCTCACCGCCAATTCCGCCACACGTCAAAATTCCGATGGGTCCCACAATTGCATCTGGTACAAAATTTGTTAAAAAATAAACAATCTCATCCTCACCACAATATCCCACATCTGCGCCGTTTTTGAGCATGTTCTGCATAGCCACTTTGTTAGTTCCAAGCGCAACGACTTTTATTTTATCTTCAAACTCTTTTTTTAATCTTTTTATAAACTCCCTTCCAAGTCCTGCTCCTTGTCCATCTAACACTGCGATGACCATTCTCAATTCAGCCCTTTTTTGAGTACTTAAGTGATAGGTTTCTGGTAACTAAATTATAAAATCTTTGCGTTGGATTGTAAAGAAAAGATTTTTAAGTAGAATGTAGTTTGGTCTGATGTTTTGGAAGACTCACTTCAAATTTTGAACCTACTCCAACAGTACTTGTTACATTTACATTTCCCTGATGAATTTTTACTATCCAATCGACAATGGAAAGACCAAGACCTATTCCCTCAGTTGCACGCGATTTATCAACCCGGTAAAATCTGTTGAAAATGAAAGGAAGGTCTTCTTGAGGAATTCCAATGCCACTGTCTTCAATAATTATTCTTACTTGATGGTCCAGTTCTTCAACTTTTGCTTTTACCCATCCACCTTTTTTGTTGTATTTTATAGCGTTCTCAATAAGATTTATAAAGAGTCGGGTGAGCAGTGTCTGGTCACCTTCAATAAAAATATCCTTTTCACATTCCTGGTAGAGTTTAACATCTCTTTGCAAAGCAAATTCTTCCATTTCCTCCATTACATCTTCTACCATGGTTTTTAGATTTATCTTTTCAAAATCCACCGGCCAGTTACCTTCTTCACACCGTGTGAGCATAAAAAGCTGGGATATTATTTTGTTCATCTTTGATATTTCTCTATGGATGGAGATTAACCTGTGACGATACTCTTCTTTTGTCAGGTCACTTTCAAGCGCTTCTTCCACTAAAGCTTTGACAGTTGCAAGTGGAGTTCGAAGCTCGTGTGATGCATCTGATAAGAACCGTCTTTCTCTTTTAAATGCATTTTCCAATCTTTCCAGCATTTCATCAAATGTTAAAGCAAGCCTGCCGATTTCATCATTTGTGTTTGGGAAATTTAAGCGTTTGCTCAAATCGGTGTGTCCTATTGTTCTTGCCATTGTTGTTATATCATCAATGGGTTTTAATGCTTTTTTGGCAAGAAGGTATCCTCCTGCCACTGCAATTAAAAATGGAATTGGGGTGGATAAAAATATGACCTTTTTTAAACTATTCATAACTCTTTTTGTAGCAGATGGTCTTCCTATCCTGAGCCAGCCGATTGGCTTATTTTTTTCATCATATATTTGCTGGTCGTATACAAGCCAGTCCTTTTCTTTTAATTCAAACATTCTCACCGCTGCCTCAAAAGGAATATTTTCTACACTTTTTGCAAATAGATTACTTGTTGCATATATCACCTTTTTGGTCTTAGAGTACACTACTATTTGTGCTCCTGAACTGATTATCCTGTGTGACTCTGAAAGAGAAATTCTGTTGCCTTTTGAGATGTTTATTCTCAGCGCAACCTCATTTGCAAAGTCCTGCAAAAAATCCTTCTCACTTGTTTCAAGAATTTGAAACATAAGGAGATATAAAAATAGACTGAACAGAACTACTATGACCATTAACATTGTAGAATACCAGATAGTAAGCTTTAGCCTTATATTTAAAAATTTAAGACAATTTCTTTTCATTTTTCATCCCTCAGCATATATCCTACACCACGAATGGTGTGAATAAGCTTTTCAGGAAAACCATCGTCAATTTTCCGACGAAGATACCGGATGTACACATCTACTATATTTGAAGTTCCTTCAAAGTCATAATTCCATACATGTTCAGCTATCTGAGATCGTGTAAGAACTCTTCCCTTATTTCTGGCTAAGTATTCTAAAATAGAGTACTCTTTTGATGTAAGCTCAATTACCTTTCCCGACCTTGTGACCTTGTGGGAGTTTGTATCTATTACAAGGTCTTTTACCTTGATTATTGGTTCTCTTGTTTGGCTATATCTTCTTAGCAATGCTCTTATTCTTGCTAAAAGTTCATCAAATGAAAAAGGCTTTACAAGATAATCATCTGCACCAGCATCAAGCCCGGTGACCCTGTCCTCTATTGAATCTTTAGCAGTCAGGCAGAGTACTGGTGTTTGAATTCCCTTTGATCTTATAAGTTTCAGCAAATCTATGCCATCAATCTTGGGAAGCATTATATCAAGTATAATGAGGTCATAGTTGGCGCTTAGAGCAAAATGAAGACCTTCCTGTCCGTCGAGAGCTATATCTGTGCTGTAACCTACTTCTTGAAGCCTTCTTGCGATAGTGTGTGCTAGTGATTCCTGATCTTCCAGCACCAGAATTCTCATTTAAACTTTCACCTGCACTTTAGTTTCTATCTCAAAATTATAGCTTATGTCAAAAGCTTTATAAATTAAAAAAGTTTAATCCTTCTTTAAGCTTCTTTTAATGTTAAAGATTTAAAATAGATAACGAATTTGAAAAATCTAAAATTTTGCAAAAGGGAGGTGTTGGTTTAAATGAAAAGAAAATCAAACCTTATCAGAAGACTTGTTGCAATTGGGATTTTGGCAGCTTTTATGTTAGTTGGAGTTTTAAGCTTTGCTGCAACAAATTCTGCTACCCCATCCAAAAACCCAGTAAAAAAGGTATCAGCAGTTGCAACTAAAACTTCTACAACCAAAACTTCTACAAAGATAGGAAAAATTAGCACAAAGTCAACTAAATATTCAAAGAACAGCAAGTCTTTAAAGACAAAAACTAAAAATACTTCTGTAAAAAGCAACAAGGTTTACTCGCCAAAGATCAAAAAATCTGCTAAAACTTCAGCCTCAACCTCAAAATAAATGAAATTGACCAAGGTAGCACTGCTACAATTCCGACCCACGATAAAAAAGTTTAGGGGACTGTGCCTTTGTACAATTGAAAAATAAGGCCAGTCCCCTTTTTTTGGCAGTCAATTTGCTCATTTTTATATTTTTTTATCAATTGAAGAAACACCATTTAGGATATATGTCACAACACCAGTTTGAGGAGTATAGCTGTACATGATGAGATTTTGAACAACAGGAATGTTGTTTTGTGCAAGACTTTTAATTTCTTGTTCTGACACTTTGCCGGACAAAAGAGTATAGGTATTTGAAAGGCTGATAATGTCTTTATTAAATACTTTGTATTATTTGCCCGCCCATGCTTATCATCTCTCATAATTACGATTCTTTCTTTGTTAAATATTATATCACATTTCTATTTTATTTTGCTTGCGAATTGTGATATATATAAAGTAAAAGATTTTATTTTTATGCGAAAGAAAAGAAAGAAGGTGCAAAAGTATTGAAAATACTTACATTTTCGCATTACAAAGATGTTGATGAAAAAGAGATAAAAGATTCTGTTGCTATTGTGATAGACCTTTTGAGGGCAACCTCTGTGATGATATGGGCAATATCAAACGGGGCAAAAAAGATTATTCCTGTTGAGTCTATTGAAGAAGCAAAACTTTTTAAAAATATTGAAGAAAATTTTTTGCTTGGTGGGGAAAGAGGAGGATTAAAAATAGAGGGGTTTGACCTTGACAACTCACCTTTTTCTTACAAAAAAGAAATTGTTTTAGGCAGGACAATTGTCATGACAACAACAAACGGAACAAGAGCGCTTAAAAAAGCAGCCATGGCAAAAAGAATCTTTCTTGGTTCGTTTATAAACGGCAAAAAAACTGCAGAGTATATATTAAAAAAAGCTTTAAAAGATGATATGCAGAAAATAGCAATTGTATGTGCAGGAACCGAGGAGAAATTCACCCTTGAAGATATCCTTTGTGCGGGATATTTTGCGGATATATTTAAAACCTGCCTTGAAAAAATTGAGGTTGATGATCTGTCTTTAGCTTCGTATGAGCTTTATAAAAAATTTGAAAATGACCCTCATGAAATATTAAAATATTCATATCATTATAATCGTCTAAAACAGCTTGGATTTGAAAAAGACCTTGAGTTTTGTCTCAAGAAAGACTTTGTAGATAGCATTTGCGAGTACAAAAACCTTGTTGTGGAGAAGGTGCTGTAAATGTTTGAGATTTATCTATCGTCGTACTCAAAAAGAATTTACCGCAAGAGAGCCAAGATTACAACCTTTGTAGGAATGCTTTGTATTCTTTTAATATCTTCTCTTTTGCATTTTGGGTTTGAGTTTTTCGGGAGGATAAAATGGACAGCAATAGTTTTTGCAGTAAACGAGAGTGTATGGGAACATCTAAAGATAGGATTTTTTGGTGGCTTTATT
>Ga0207429_10164_pt1 | contig 11883 bp, 10 predicted proteins | sample YelNats1bottle13_FD_187545 | JGI IMG/M metagenome (GOLD analysis project Ga0207429, IMG submission 187545) | Hot spring thermophilic microbial communities from Obsidian Pool, Yellowstone National Park, USA - site 1 bottle 13 (SPAdes) (version 2) | ecosystem: Environmental > Aquatic > Thermal... | reverse complement strand
TTGTGCACCCAACCATTAAAGCAAAAATAAGGACAGCTGCTGTCGCTAAACACATTAGCTTCTTTAGCGTAGGCATTAAATCAGCTCCTCATTTAAACAGTTTTTTCAAAAGAGCAAATATGCTAAAAGTTGTCTTATTGTATATCTTGTTGTACATATACTTCTTGGGATTAGTCACCCAGCCATAACCCTGCGGAGCTTTTAAACCTAAACTGTGTCGTATAAATCTTTTAACACTTGTTCTGGCAGCTATACTTTTCCTTATACTTGGTTTTCTCATGCCAAATTTCATTTTATTGACCACCTTTCAGATCATTTTCTATCATCTTTTTTATATTTAAGCCAATTGCATGCCCTTGATTCAACTGTTGTTATATATGTTCTTTTTAGATAACTTTTCATAATTTCGTTTCTTTATATTCAATTATACCATATAATTGCTAGACTCATGTTTAAAAATTTTCAATTACTCCATTAACATTTCATCCTTCGACTTTTAATGTTTTATTTGTTTATATGTTTATATAACTAATATTAACATTGGAGTATAAGAGTTGTATTATTAGTGATTGCTTCAAAAACACTGTAACTTGTGCTAATACATATTAATTGTGTATAATCTATCTTGAATAATTCTTAATGAGATCAAAGAACTTGAAATAAAACTCGAGGAATAGATAATATAGTAACAAAATTTTCAAAGAGTGGTGAAATAAGAATGAATGATACCATCAAAAAGTATTTAAAGCAGCTGATCTCGCAATATGGAATTGAAATTTGCAATGATTATAAACGACTGAAAGGACTGTTGAAAGACTATTGCTGAGAATACCAAAGAGACACATAAATATTTTAACAACAACAGTCCAAAGAAGGTATTCCAAATGAAATACTCAAAACCAATAGCAGTGAATTGGATGAGTGGAAATTTAACACTTTGGTCAAAAAACTTTATGACAATCATGGAATCTCTGAGAACTTTGCAAGATTAGCAGTAATGACTGGGCTGAGGTATTAGGAAAAAGAGTTTATGCTAATAGAACAGAGTGTGAGAAAAAAGTTGAAACCAATAAAGAAAATATAAATCTTGAAATAGAAAATTTATACAATGAAAGAAATTATTCAATAGATATATCTATAGATAAATTGCAACGTGATATAGTTCAAATTGTCGCTGGTGGGAGCCATTCATTAGCTCTCAAAAAAGACGGCACTGTCTGGGCTCGGGAATGGAATTTGTGGGGTCAGCTTGGCACTAGCACTAAGGAAAGTTCATCTATTCCTGTCAAAGTTGAAAGCTTAAGTGATGTTGTAGCAACTGATGCTGGATGGGATCATTCATTAGCTCTAAAAAAAGATGGTACTGTCTGGGCCTGGGGAAGTAATGGCTCTGGACAACTCGGTAATGGTACTATAGGAGGTTCCATTAAATTTTCATCTATTCCTGTCAAAGTAAATATTTGATAATATCACATTTAACAGCATTTTTGAATTCGGTGAATTCCAGTGCGGTTTTATAAAAATTTAAAAGAAAACCTCCTTCTGGGGATGACAAAAATATAAAAAAGACATCCAAGAAGGAGGTTTTTGCTATAAAAAGAACTGAAAAAAATTATTACAATTTAGATACCGTAATACTGCTTCAAAGGCTCTACAAAATTCTTTCGAACATACTCTTTAACCACTTCCAAATCATCTCCCCATGCAATAACAAAGACATCCTTAGCTATTTTGAAACAGTACAAACTGTTTGCTAAAAGCCAAATGTTATCATCAATCAAAGTCCCGTCAATTAAAGATCCTATAAATGGAAACACAATAGATTTAGGTTGAAATACATCGGTCAGTAAATGTATTCCTACTCCTGCAGCAAAACCACTTAAAGCTGTTCCGGCTACTTTCTTGATTACCTTTGAAACTGTATCATCTTTTTTAGCTGAACTACTATGTAGCAAGTAATAATCATAAGCCTTTTTTAAAGCATACACTCCAATTGCACTATGAAAAAGGAAGAATCTGTGATTCCCAATTCCTAAAATAGAAATATCACTATCAGGAAATTTAAAACCATTTCCTAAAATTATACTTCCTACAGGTACTATTATAGCCATTTTAGTAAAGCTTTTTGCTAAGTTTGCATAGTGCTGAAAGTTTCTAAGAAATTCTTGTAGGTTAAAATTAAATGCTATTTGGCTATTTTTAAAGTTTTCTATAAAATTCCCAAGCTTGTTACTTACATCTTGTATCATATTTTTTGCATCCATCACATTTTTAATGAGGTCTTGGGTTTTCTTATACATTCAATAGCTCACTCCCAAACAATAGTAACTTTTGAAAACCGAAAAACACTACCATACATCAGCAGCTGTTTCAGGTTCATTTGACAATTGAGGAATAGCTACATTTACCGAAGATGCCACCCCATTTGTTGATTGACTTGCAGGTGCCGACACTGATTTGAGCACTGTAGTAGATACCCATTTAATATACTTTTTCAAAGCTTCAGGGTTATTAGCTTGTAATACTGGTATTTCTGGGTTGTTTATAAAACGCTTAAGCACCTCATGATCGACATCTTCTCCAATACCTATAGCTAAACGCACTGCTTTTTTGCCCCATGGAAGATCAAGCAAAGCTTTCAATCCTTCTTCAAAATTATCAGTTGGTTGTCCATCTGAAACAAGCACTAAAACGGGAGGCAAGGCTCTTTCTGGCATTGGTGGTATTTTTAATTGTTCTGCTACTAATTGAAGAGCTTTTCCCATATCGGTTACCCCACCAGCAGTTAAATCAATCCATTCAAATTCTTCAACAGGGGTTGGTTTTGCAATATGCCACTGAGCACCATCTGAAAATTTCACTGCACGTACCAATACCTGTGCATATGGATTTTCTTTTGCAACCTCTCGCATATGAGGAATAGCTTCTCTAATTGCTTGATTTAGAGTTTGTATTTTGCCATCTACAGACATAGAGCCTGAACAATCGGCAATCCATATAAAATGAAGAGGTCGAGCTGAAATTGGTCCTCCAGGTCTCATATTTCTTTCGTCCATTTTATAAGTAGCCTCCTTTGTATCAAATGTTAGTTGGACTCTATATATTTATTTCTCCATTAGCCTTACCAAAATTAATCTTAATACCCAAACTAATTGTTATGCTTCGGTTTGGCTGAACCTCTAAAATAGTCCCATCAGGCTTTGTTACATACCAATTTTCATTGGTGAGATTTTTTAATCCCCATACATTTTTCTGTGTGGGATGTCGAACAACCTCAGCTATAGGTTTAGAAAAATCATAAACTGTATCATCGAGATGATACGGGTATAACTTTGTATCATAGTTCAAAACCACTACTATATTTTCTATTTTTATTCTTGGTGGCAAATGAATTACAGTGTTACAGTACCAGCAAATGTGATTTCTGTTTGCTCGTAGCTTTTCGGTATCATAAAAATTCTGGGCACCGCATATTTGACAGTAGATTATTGAATCTCGCAGCCTAACGAATGCCTTCCTCCATTCACTTTCTCTAACTCGCTTTTTAGGATCATGAAGCCCCTCTGTAAATGCACGAGTAAATAGATCATAAAAGAATTTTGGATATATCTCTCCTTCCCAATATATTATAGCATTGTCATGAATCCCTCGTACAGGTCTATTAGAACTATCATTTGGATCATAGATAAAAACTGGCTCATAGCCATATAATTTGTTCATAGCTGGAATATCAAAACAATGGATTTTAGCTTCTTTTTCGCCCTCTAATGGATGATGCATGAAAAAGATGTAAAACAGGAGAACTGCTAAGGAAAATAAATCTGTTTCCACAGACGGCCGAGCTTCACCTCTGACAATCTCTGGCGCCATAAATCGAGGAGTTCCTAAAACCCCAACTGTGTCTGTTCCTGTAACTACTACATTGTCATTGTCACATATTCGTACTTCTCCCGTGTCAGGGTCTATAAATACATTCCCATAAGATATATCACTATAACATAATCCCTTAGCATGGAGTTGTAGAAAACTATCAGCCAATTCATACCCTACTGTGCATAACGAACGAAAAGTAGGATTTATATGACCTTTCATCAAATCAGCAATACCTTTGAATCTGGGCTCACGCAAAGGCATAATATACCCAAATGTCTTTCCTTTTGGATCATAAACCATTTCCATAGGCCATAGAAATCTATCATTTGGAGGTCCTTTTTTAATAGCGTTTTCTAACCTCTCTTTTAAATGTGGGTCACCTTTAATGTAATTCGGATAATACCACTTCAGCGCCATAGGTTGATTGTTTACAATAACTCTGTATACTTCTCCTTGCCCACCACTTCCTAAAAGTTTTTCAACTCTACATTCTCGACCTGATTCAGTGCGTAAAATTTGTCCTTCGATTCCATTCATAAATCAAGCCTCCTTTTTAGATATTAACAATTAGATATTAACAAATATTAGATCAATCTTTGTATAAAATCCATAACATAAAATTGTTTATTTTATCCATCAAAGAAGTTCTTGTCATTTTGATAATATTATACAAATGTTCAGCCTCTGCAAATAAGCCAAGTTTTCGTAAGCATCGCACTTTGTTAATCCATACATTATAATACTTAGGGACTTCATCACTTCGCTTTTTATAATCATAGAGCATTAAAACCTTGTCATAGCAATTTATCGCTTCTTCATAATGGCGAAGTTGTTCAAGAATGTTGCCTTTTTCATACCATGCTTCAATATTTTCAGGTTCTAATTCAATTACCTTATTATAACATTTAATTGCTTCTCCATAATCTCTTTTAATATAATTTAGAAATCCTTCTGCTAACAACTCTTTAGATGATTTGGATACATTTTCTTGGGTATTCACATAACTTTCTGCAGTCGAACCTTTATCCTCGGCATCTTTATAAATCTTATTGTCTAAAACGTCAATCCATGTTAATATAGCCCATTTAGCATTCTCCTCTGTTAACCCAGTATTTTCACAAATTTTTTGGATTAATTTGCTAATTTGTAACTCATTTAATTTAGAACCATTATAGTTAAGTATCTCTTCCACAATTCCCTCATTAACTGCCATTATTAAAACATTTATCTCTCGTTTATACTCACCGCAATAGTCTTTTAGCAGACCTTTAAGACGCTTATAATCCCTGCAAATCTCAATTCCATATTGTGAAATCAATTGCTTCAAAGTATCGCAAACCTTATCACTCATTCATTTCTCACCCAAACTATTTACTAATTATTTTTGCTTTTGTTCTACAATATTTGGCCTCTTCATAACGACCAAGTTTTTCTAATGCAAAACTTTTATTTATCCAAATATCAACATTTTCTGGTTCCGTTCTTAGGGCTTTATCGTAGCATCTGAGTGCTTCTTCATAATAACCAAGGTTATGCAGCACAGCACCTTTATTGTTCCATGCTTTTGCATAATTTGGTTCTATTTCTATTGCTTTATCAAAACATTTGAGTGCTTCTTCACGATAAGAAAGCTCATCTAAAACATTACCTTTATTATTCCAATATACAGCATCAAAGGGATTTATTTTAATCGCATTTTCATAACAAGATAAAGCTTCTCTATATTGTTTGAGTTCATACGCCACAACCCCCTTGTTATTCCATGCGTCGGCAAATTGAGGATCTATACTAATTACTTTCTCATAACATTTCATTGCCTCCTCATACCGACCAAGCTCTTTTAGTATATTTCCTTTTTTATACCAACCTTTAGCATATGTATTATCTATATCAATTGCTCTGTTATAACAGCTCATTGCTTCTTCATAACGTCCAAGTTCAAAAAGTGCATTGCCTTTTTCGTACCAAGCCTCAGCATTCCTTGGATCTATCTCAATTGCATTATTAAAACACCTTATAGCCTCTTCGTATCTACCACTGTTAAAAAATTCAACTCCCTTATTAAACCAACCCTTAACTTTTTGTATTCTGTCTTTTTCTCTCTGTTGAGCAAATGGTTGTTTAGGTTTTTTCCCCTCATCTAATGCGTCTTCTGCTTTCAAACTATCAGTTTTAATAATATTGGTACCGTCTGTTCGAATAAGAAATTCGTCTTTAGTTTTTTCAGTCTGAAAATTTATTGCTTTACATAAAGCTTTTACCCAAGTCTCTATTGCCCACTTGGAATGTTCTACTTCTATTCCTCTGTTGTCTGAGAATTTTTTAATCAGTCTATTGTATTGCCACTCATCCATCTGGTTATCTTGAATTGCAAGCATTTCTGCCACTATCTTGTCTTCTACCGCATAAACTAAAAGGTTAACTTCTCTTCTATGTTCGTTACCAAAAATCTTTATAAGAAGTTCTTCAAGTTGCCGAGGATTATAACAAAGCTCATAACCATGTTCAGAAATTAATTGCTTCAATTGTTGTTCAACAATTTCAATCATTGTTTTTCTCCCCTTTATATGTACATGCTTTTTTGTTTTGTAATATTTGTATTTCTTAAATTTTCATTTCCTTGAGTTTTTTCATTTTCTGATAACACGCACTTGCTTCCCGGCGCTTTCCTAGATAATTTAAACAAGTTGCTTTCATTCCCCACGCATACTCATTATATGGATTTATACTTATGACTTCATCGTAATAATTTGTGGCTTTTTTCAACAATCTTTTTTCTCTATATTCATTAGCTTTTCTTAACAGCTCATCTATTTGTTCCTTGGAATAATTATATAAAATCCCTACAGTAATATCATCTCCGCTTCCAAGTTCAGAAACTTCAGATAACCATCCTTCTAGTTTAGATTTTACGTAATCCCAACCTTGTTCCTTAATCAATTTCATATAATCAATACCAGCTTGTTCAAAAGCCTCTTGGCTTACAAAAGAATTTGAGTAGCCATCAGTCGAAAGCATAACAAGTTTTGTATTTTTCCCTTCAAGCGGCCAAAAAACGACATACATATTATTCCATGCATTTGGCATGCACAGCGAAGTTGTCTCATTAGCAATATGTCTTTCGTCCCTCGGAATAGGTCTTTGTACGACTCCATTTTCTTTCACTATGATAATATCTCCATCTCCAAGTTGAAAGAAAAGTAAAAATGTTGACGTTGCTAATACTGCCAATAATGTTGCTCCATATTTAATTAATGTTGAGTCATAACTGTTAATAGTTGGCCTTCTGGGTAATTTCTCGATTTCTCTATTACTGAAATCAGGTATCAAAACTTGGCAATTACTACTATACTTTGTGGCACTAATTCTTTGGCTAGTTCCATTCACTTCTTTGCTTCCTGCTGTTTTTTTTTCCTCTAAGATAGTAAACATTTTTTCAGTTCTTTCTGCATAGTTTTTCATATAATGTTCTTTTGTTCTTTCTGCCCATTTTTGAACTATCATAAGAGGTATTTGTTCTTCAGCATATCGTTTTATCAACGGAAAATTATTCGGGGCATATCCGAATCGAAAATAAAATTCCTTTAATATTTGAATGGTAATTTCCACAGCAAACTGAGAGCCATAATGGCTATATAAACTTTTCTCACTGCCGTGACCATCAGAAACTGCTAAAATTACTGCTCCTGGAATGACTTCCCATTTAATTGCATCTTGACACGGTTTATTTTTTCGTTTATGTGCAGCACCTGTAACACTTTTTCCCATTGCACGCCAGAAAAGTAACTGGTTTTGTTGTTCCATTTTTGCACCTTCTTTAGTTTTATAATTCCTACAATATAGTCTTTAAAAATATTCTATTCTAATTGTTAATTAACCCACATTGGATCTCCACCAACAACTTATAGCTTCTAAAAAACGACCAAGTTTAAACAAACAATCACCTTTTCTTTTCCAAAGCTCAGTATATTTAGGATTTACCTTTAGCACCTCATCATAGCAACGTATTGCATCTTCATGTTGTCCAATTTCTTGCAAGCTAATACCTTTTAATTTCCATATTTCAAGTTCTTCAGGATTTATTTTCAATGCTCGATCAAAATAATAGATAGCTTCTTGGTGACGATTGAGTTTTTGTAAACTTACTCCCTTCAATAACAAAGTTTCAGCATTTTGATGATTTAATTTCAGGGCCTGATCAAAACATGATAAAGCTTCCTTATGACAATTAAGATTTTGAAAACTAAATCCTTTGAGTGCCCATGCTTCGCTATCTTGAGGATTCAATTGAATAACCTGATCAAAACACTTTATTGCCTCTCTGTGTTGATTAATACTTTGAAGACTAAATCCTTTCAACAGCCATGCTTCTTCTTGTTGAGGATTCATATCTAAAGTTTTATTAAAGCAAAATATAGCTTCCTCATGTCTACCCATTTTTTGTAAAGTTAAACCTTTTAAAAAATAAACCTCATAATTTTGCGGATCTATTTCAAGAGCCTTATCAAACCACATTAAAGCTTCACTATATTCTCCTAAAAGTCTTAAAATATCACCTTTATACCTTAACGCCACAGCATCCTGTGGATTTATTTTTAATAGCTTATCAAAACAGAATATTGCCTCCTTCAAACGTTTTAGTTCATATAAACTTACACCTTTGTAAAACCAAGCCTCAGTATTTGTAGGAGATGTTTCTATAATTTGATCACAAATATATATAATGTCTTGAAATAGACCCTGTTCAAAAAGTTTTTTAAGTTTAGCATTCCATTCAATGGGTTTATTGCTAATTTCTTGGCTCATTGTCTTGGGTTTATAATCGTTTTCTGCGATTGACTCCTTACACAAGGCTTCATACCAACTCTCAATTGCCCACAGTGCAAAGTGTTCTGCTACACCAGTATTCTCACAAAATTTATTAACCAACCTTCTTAATTGCCATTTATTTAACTTTGAATCTTTCAAGCTAAGGATCTCTTCTGTAATCCCTTCTCTTGCGGCCATTACTAAAAGATTAATTTCTTTACGATATTGTCCACAAAAGTCTTTTAATAGTGCTTCGAGCCTTTTCCAGTTTCTATAAATCTCGACTCCATATTTTGAAATTATTTGTTTTAAATGTCTTTTTACAATATCATTCACAAACTTTTCTCTCCTTGATCATAAACTCGTTCAATTTGGACTATTCAATAAAAAACAATGTTAGATTATGTCTAAATTCTTGTAAAAATATGTTACCTAATAATCTGGCAAATACCGAGGATGCAAATATCCTATTTTATAATTGCAATTATCAAAACAAGATACAATGGCAATATTAACATCCAAAATAGCCTTGAAAAATTCGTAATTCTCTTATTCATTTCATTCTCCAAGGTAGTTAGCTGAGTGAATACATCTGATTTAAAACTTTCAAGGTCTTCTTTAATTTTTTCTAAATTTCTTTTCAAATTATCTTGTATTACCACCATTTGATTTTCTACCACATCTTTGAATCCTTCGAATTCATCAAATTTGTCATTAACATATTTCTTTAATTCTTCTATTCTTTCAAAATTCTCTTTAATTTTTGCCTGTATATCATCTATTTGAGAGTCAAATAGTGATTTTAAAGCAGTATATTCTTTTTGCAGTCCACTCACATTTTCTCTCAATTGTTGTGTTAAAACTTTAATTTCTTCAAAATTCTTTTTCATCTGAGATTTAATATCTTTAATTTCTCTAAAAGTTTGCTTTTCTAAGTTGTTAATTTGAGATAAAATTCCTAACTTATTATTTTCAAATTCACTGAACTTGTTATTAACAACTATCTTTAACTCTTCTATTCCCTTTAAATTGTTTTGAATTTTGGTATTTACGTCATCTATTTGTGACCCTAGAAAAGATTTTAAATTTTCATATTCCATCTGAAGTATTTCAACATCCTCTTTTACTTGTTGTCTAATAGCAACAATTTCCCCAAAATTTTTTTTAACTTCTGATTCAAGTTTATCAATCTTGCTTATTTTGTCATTAACTTCATTTTTAAATTTATCAATATTCTTGAATATCTCGGCTTTGAAATTATTAAATTCATTATCAATCTCACCACTAATTTTAGTTATACCCGCTAATAATTTCGCTATGTCTAACTTTGTGGCATTCTGTTCCATTAACTGTCTTTCAATCTCTGCTAAATTGTTGTCCATTTTCATTTTTACTCTCTCCCAGCATTCTTTGGTTTTTTCAAGATCATTCTCTTTATATAAATATTTGTCTCTTTTATAAAAATACTCAGCCATAAGTAAATTGTTCTTAACCAAAAAGCCATCTAATGGTTCCAAACCTTCTGCGTATTTGTCTATATTAGTCTTATACTCCTCAATTTCTTTTGTTATGTTATTTAACTTTAATGTCAAAGAGATATTCTCAGTCACACCTTTAAATAAATTAATTATAGAGCCCCAAAAAGGCATCTTCTTTCCTCCACAATTATATTTGCTCAGGATAGAATCTTCTTTCAATAAGATTTTTTACAATTTTGCTCAATACCTCAGGAGAAGAATATCTCGCTGAATTTTTCAAACCATTGAATGTACTTAATATCATACTTTTTTCAGTAACCTCAGCTCGTTTAGGATCATTAATTCCTTTGAAAAAACTTTTGATAGCCCTTGAAGCTAAAATTCCTAATCCTATAGTAGCAAATCCATCCACTATATCAGCAATAGTATCAACTCCATCCACTACATCAATCAAATCAATTGCATCAACAGCATGTCCAACCGCCTCTGCAAAATCAATATGTAATAAACCACCCGCTATATCTGTAATTGCAGTAACTATTGAAATATAGGAAATAATACTAACACTCTTATTTAAAAGGTTTGAAGAAAAAGAATAAAAACCATTTTTATTAACACCGCTTTTTTTGAGCTCCTGCGCTATTTTTAGACCATTATATGCAATTAGCAATGGATTATCATCAATAAAGCCAAGTGCACTTCCTATTAGCAAAGAAAGTTTGTAAATCATAGGATTCTCTTTAAACAAATTCAGTATCGCAACTTCAGTACCTAATTCAAGTACATCAGCTGCGTTTATGCAAAGCCAATCTATTGCTTCATCCATTTCCATACCGGTTAAATTTTTAATTGCCTCTGCGAAAGGTAAAGGAATCCCACTTTCAGTTGTAAAATCTTTCAAGATATGATCAAACCAATTGCCAATACCTTTTATTCCATCGAGCTGAAACGAATTTATTAATCCTTCAAGATCATGTCCCCATTCTATTCTATGTCCAATACCACTCACAGAATCAATCATTTGGTCAACATATGTTCCCAAGTGCCCTATATCATGAAAATTGTCCAAAATTGAGGTAAGAACCTCAGTAAGCATATTCGTTCACCTTGCTTTTTCTTTTGTTTTGTTAAATAGTTCGGTATTTTTACAATCAAGCTTGTTCTAAAAATCTCCCAAACCTTTAAGGTTTCTAATTGATATGTTTACCAAGTATAGTAACCGTTGAAAAATATATTCATACCACTTTACTGTTAACTTATCTTTTCTCCTTAAAAAGCGTCTTCTCTCAAACTAAAATCACTCGATAAAGCAAAATTGAAAAAATTATAACCAGCTCTAACAATTAATATACATTCTCTTCCTAAAATCTTCAATAGATTTTTTATTTCAACAAAATTTTACTTCTTATAACGCGTTAAAATCAGAAATAAAAAAGGACTAGGCCCTCTCAAAAGTGCCACCCTCTCTCAATAAACCTCTCATTGTTTATAAACCAAACTCGAATATTTATAACAATAACATTTTATAACAAAAAATCCTTCAAATCAACAACAATAGTTTTGCATTTCAGAAATTAAGAAAAAGAGCAAATAATAATTTTCAGAAGAAAAAGCCCAAATTAAAGAGCAAATGTCCGAAAAAATCAAAAAAATTTTAAAAAATTTGACTTTTTCTGACCTTGACAAAGTATTAATTTGTAATAATATTTAATATTGGAAGGTT
>Ga0207429_10160_pt1 | contig 11974 bp, 11 predicted proteins | sample YelNats1bottle13_FD_187545 | JGI IMG/M metagenome (GOLD analysis project Ga0207429, IMG submission 187545) | Hot spring thermophilic microbial communities from Obsidian Pool, Yellowstone National Park, USA - site 1 bottle 13 (SPAdes) (version 2) | ecosystem: Environmental > Aquatic > Thermal... | reverse complement strand
TAGAGAAATTAGAAGAGTTGAAGAAATATATATAAATTGAGATGAGTTTGAATTATTTTCTCTTACCTAAGGGAGAGAAAGCGAGAAAGAGAAACTAATTATACGAAATCATAATTTAGTATAATTGAGGTTGTGAGATAGTTCGTTACTAAACTATTTTCTAGAGAGATATATTGATATATGGAACTAAACTTTTATATTGACTAATTATGATAATAAAAATATTTCACACCTTATAATTGTGTTGAAAGTTGTGTTGAATTTTTGAAGCAAGTATCGAAGAATGTGAGAAACTCTTAAATTTTGAAAAAGCGAATAAATTAGTGTGATATGAAATTAATTTAAGAGGAGAGAGTATATGAGTAAATTGTCAATAGCTATGGCTACATATAATGGTGCACAATATTTACGTGAGCAATTGAATAGTATAGTAAATCAAACGCGTAAACCTGATGAAATGGTTATTTGTGATGATTGTTCGGAGGATGAGACAATAGAGATTGTTAAATCATTTGCATCAAGAGTATTATTTCCTGTCCATTTAATTATAAACGATAGAAGACTTGGGTCCACAAAAAATTTTGAAAAGGCTATTTCGCATTGTAGTGGTGATATAATTATTTTAGCTGACCAGGATGATGTTTGGCATCCTACAAAATTAGAAAAAATAGAAGATGTTTTTATGAATGATAATAACGTGGGTGCTGTCTTTACGAATGCTTTACTTGTGGATGAATATTTAAATAGTTTAGGTTATACTCTATGGGAATCTATAAAATTCAATAATAAGGAACAAGATAAGATTAAGAATAATAAAACTATACAAGTATTACTCAAACATAATGTTGTTACAGGAGCAACGTTAGCTTTTCGTGCAAAATATCGAGATTTAATTTTACCAATACCAATTAATTGGATACATGATGGGTGGATTGCTTTGCTCGTTGCAGCCGTTTCAAATTTAGCATTAATTCAAGAACCACTTATTTTGTATCGTCAGCATCCAAAACAACAAATAGGAGTACGTAGAAAAAAACTTAAAGATAGATTATTGGAAATGATATTTAGTCCAAAGGATTATTCAATAAATACGAAAAGGGTTTTTATGGAATATATAGACCAGTATGTATCTGTTATACAGAGATTAAAAAGTAGTAAATATGATATCGGAGAAGATGTTTTTAAACAACTTGAGTCGAAAGTTGAACATGTACAACTCCGTGCTTACATAAATAATATACCTAAAATAAGGAGGATATTTTTAATAATTAAGGAATTAATAAACTTTCGTTATTTTTATTATTCTAATGGAATCTACAGTGCTTTGAGAGATTTATTGTTATAATTAGGCTAATAATAAAAAGGCTTATTGATAGTCTAAAAATACATTTAAAAATAAAATAGTAATTGAACATATAATACAAGAGGCAAATATGGAATTATGATGAATAATTTTATTTTTATGAAAGGTGAACTTTATGTATTATGATAAAAAAGTTATAAAAAGTCATAAAAAGAGTGATCTGAGATTTGTTACCTATATATTTTTTTCGTTAGGTTTATTACTATTACCTTTTTCGGTAAAAGTTGCATCTTTACCTCAATTTACTTTAGGTTTTCCTTTTCTTATTATAGTAATTATTCTTTTTTCTGGTTATGTAGCACTTGGAAGGTTTTTGAATAAAAGTTACAGTAATTTTTTAATATTAATGATATTATTTATATTTGATTTGACTTTTTCGTTAGTATATTCACCAGTTTTTAACGAAACGTTAAAAAAATTAATATATCATTATATAGGATTCGTAATTTTTCTCTATTTATTGTCTCCTTTATCGTTGGTTGTTAAAAATGATAATAATAAAAAAGATATGAACAATTTACTTTATTTAACAGTAATGTCGGCAACTATATTATCTTCATACTTTATAATTCATACTATATATGTTTCAACTAAGTACGGATTGGTCAATGTACTATCTCAAAGATATCCAGGAGGGCTTATGTCTCTTTCATGGGGGACGTCAAATGTAGTATCCAGTCATTTGATTTTTCCTTTCTTTTTGGCTCTATATTGTGTCCAGAAAGAAAAATCACGTGGTAAAAGGATTTTTTACAATATAAGTATATTGCTTATGATAATATCGATATTTTTGACACTTTCGCGTTCTGTAATTGTTTCAATTTCTATTGGTATAATAATACTTTTTTTACTGAATAATAAAATAACAATTAAGAACATTTTTAAAGTCTTAGGAATAATATTAATAGCATATGGTATTGATATGTTACTTTTTAAAGGTAGTACTTTTAAAATTATAAGCCACGAACTTTACTTTAGATTTGTTTATAGAAATACTACTAACTTTAACGGGAGATTATCAATTTGGAATAATTATGTAGAAAATATAGCTAATTCAACAATTTTTGATATTTTATTTGGGAGAGGATATTATTCTTCTGTATTCTTAAATTCTCATTCAGCACATAATATTATACTTACTACAATTTTTGAATTAGGGATTTTAGGTTTTGTAATACAATTCTTCATGTTTATAGCTATTACTTTATTTATTATTCATACTTTTAATAGTCCTACGTCTTATATGGTTAAAGAATTTTACAGTGTGGTTATGGCTGGATGGGTTTCAATGATGATTGATATGCTTTTTGAGGATGTGTTATTTACACAACAATATATCATTTATTTCTGGGTTTTTTTGGCCATAATTTTACTCGGAAAAGATTCGTTAAATATTGAGGAGGACAATTATGCCAAATATTGAAATAGTTATAGTTAATTGGAACAGTGGAGAACAATTGAAAAGTTGTCTTGATTCTATTGTTAAAACGGATAAAACTGGATTTGAATTAAATAAAGTTGTTGTGGTGGATAATGCGTCATCTGATAATTCGTTGCTTGGGTTGGAGATAATTGACTTACCATTAAAAATAATTAGAAATTCTACAAATCGAGGCTTTGCTGCTGCCTGCAATCAAGGTGCTAAAGAGAGTAATGCAGATTATTTGTTATTTCTCAATCCTGATACTCTTCTTTTCAAAGATTCTCTTTTAAAACCGATTGCTTTTATGGAAAAAGCGGAAAATAGAAATATTGGAATAGTGGGAATTCAGCTAATTAATGAAAATAAAGAAATTAGTCGTACATGTGCACGATTTCCTACATTGGGACAATTTGTTTCAAAAATTTTTGGTTTAGATCGTTTGTTTCCTAAATTAAGTTATTTTATGACTGAATGGGATCATAAAAGTGATAGGTTTGTTGACCATGTAATCGGTGCGTTTTTTTTAGTGCGTAGACAACTATTTGAAAAACTTAATGGTTTTGATGAAAGATTTTTTGTTTATTTAGAGGATTTAGATTTTTCATATAGAGCGAAACAATTAGGGTATAGTTCTTATTATTTAACATCAGCTCAAGCATATCATAAAGGTGGTGGTTCTTCAGAAAAAGTTAGAGATGTGCGATTATTTTATTCGTTGCGAAGCAGGATATTATATGGTTATAAACACTTTAATTGGATTTCAGCGACTTTTCTTGCTCTGTGTACGTTAACAATTGAACCAATAACAAGAATTGTTTTTGCAATTATAAAGGGCTCATTTATTGATATCATTGAAACATTAAAAGCATATAAATTACTTTGGCCTGATATTTCACGTTTGATATTAAAGGGGAGAAAGTTTGCATGAAAGTATTGCTTTTAAGCCGTTATGGCAATCTCGGAGCCAGCAGTAGAGTCCGAACGTATCAGTATATTCCATATTTAAAAAAGGAAGGTATTGATGTCACGATTACTCCCTTATTTAATAATGATTATATTGAAAGTTTATACGAAAAAGGCACAAAAAAACTAAGTATTGTTTTATCTTCTTATTTTAGAAGGCTATTTGATCTAACAAATATAAGAAAATATGATTTGTTATGGCTAGAAAAAGAATTGTTTCCTATGTTACCTGCATGGGTAGAAGAGATTATTGCAAAATTAAAAATCCCATATATAGTAGATTACGATGATGCAATTTTTCATAATTACGATTTAAATAAAAATCCTATAATACGTGTGTTACTAAGAAATAAGATAGACAGAGTTATGAAAAATGCATCAGTAGTTATTGTTGGAAATGATTACTTAGCAGAACGAGCCCAAAAAGCAGGTGCGCGACGAATTGAATACCTTCCAAGTGTGGTTGATTTAAATCGCTATAAGTTAAAAGAATGGGGGACTGATACATATAATAATGAAACTTTCAATGTTGGATGGATAGGTTCACCGGCAACATCAAAGTACTTATTCCATATATATCAACCATTGAAAAAATTCGTTAAGAATAAAAATGCACGTTTAATACTCGTTGGTTCAGGTAAAATTAATTTACCTGATATTCCATTAAAAGTAAGAGAATGGGATGAAGAGAAAGAAGTTAAAGATATACAAGATTTTGATGTTGGCATTATGCCGTTGCCTGATAAGCCTTGGGAAAGGGGTAAATGTGGTTATAAATTAATACAATATATGGCTTGTGGTGTCCCCATAGTTGGTTCACCAGTTGGCGTAAATAGTAAGATAATCATTGATGGGGTTAATGGTTTTAGGGCAAGCACAGGTGATGAATGGATATATGCTTTCGAAAAATTATATAGTTCAGCTGAGCTAAGAAAACAAATGGGATTAGAAGGTCGAAAAATGGTAGAAGAAGCTTATTCTCTTCAAGTTACTGCGCCCAAATTGATTAAAATATTTAAATCGATATTTTAAAGTTATGTTGAAAGGGAGGCAAATAATCAATGAAAACAGTGTTAGTTACAGGTGGAGCAGGATTTATAGGAAGTAATTTTATCAAATATATGTTTTCAAAGTATAAAGATTACAAAATTATAAACCTTGATAAACTTACATATGCAGGAAATCTTGAGAATTTGAAAGATGTAGAAGATAATCCTAACTATACTTTCATTAAAGGAGATATATGTGATAAAGAGCTTGTAGAAGAGATATTTTCACAGGATATTGATTATGTAGTTAATTTTGCAGCAGAATCTCATGTTGACAGAAGTATTATGGACCCTGAAATATTTGTAAAAACTAACGTTCTTGGAACAGTGACTTTGCTTAATGCAGCCAAAAAGGCATGGGAAGAGGGAGATAGTTTTAAAGAGGGGAAAAAGTTTTTACAGGTATCGACAGATGAAGTTTATGGTTCTTTAGGTGAGACAGGCTATTTTACAGAAAATACACCACTTGACCCTCATAGTCCATATTCATCGAGTAAAGCAGCTGCAGATTTAATAGTTAAGGCGTATTATGATACCTATAAAATGCCTGTAAACATAACGAGATGTTCAAATAATTATGGTCCATATCAATTTCCCGAAAAATTGATACCATTAATGATAAATAATTGTCTGAATAAAAAACCTCTTCCTGTTTATGGAGATGGGCTTAATGTGAGAGACTGGCTTTATGTAGAGGACCATTGCAAAGCAATAGATCTAGTTCTTCATAAAGGAAGAGTAGGAGAAGTATATAATATTGGCGGCAATAATGAAAAAACAAATATAGAAATAGTGAAATTAATCGTTTCATATATTCACGACAATGTAGATCCAACTGTAGATGAGAGCTTGATTACGTATGTGGCAGATAGAAAAGGACATGATAGAAGGTATGCTATTGATGCGACAAAGATTAAGGAAGAGCTGGGATGGTATCCTGAAACTAAATTTGAAGATGGGATCAAAAAAACGATAGAATGGTATCTTCAAAACAGAGAATGGTTTAAAAATGTTACATCTGGAGAGTATCAAAAATATTACGAAAAAATGTATTCCAATAGATAGGGGGAAATGCAAATGAAAGGTATAATTTTAGCAGGTGGGTCAGGTACAAGGCTTTATCCTATTACAAAGGCCATATCCAAGCAAATTTTACCTATCTATGATAAGCCAATGATATATTATCCTTTATCTGTTCTTATGCTTGCAGGAATCAGAGAAATACTGATTATATCCACTCCTAGGGACATGAACACCTTTAAAGAGCTTCTGGGAGATGGAAACCAGTTAGGATTGCACTTTGAATATGCTGTGCAGGAGGCACCTCGAGGGATTGCTGAAGCTTTTATCATTGGAGAAGATTTTATTGGCAAAGAGAACGTTGCTCTTATATTGGGCGATAACATTTTTTACGGCTATGGATTCACTGAAAGACTTGAAAGAGCGGCAAGCAGAAAAGAAGGAGCTACTATATTTGGCTATTATGTGAGCAATCCAAGTGATTATGGTGTTGTGGAATTTGATGAAAACTTTAATGTTATATCAATTGAAGAAAAACCAAAACATCCTAAGTCCAATTACGCTGTACCTGGGCTTTATTTTTATGATAATGAAGTGATTGAAATAGCCAAAAGTATTAAACCCTCTGCAAGAGGAGAACTTGAGATTACCTCAGTTAATAATGAGTATCTGAAGAGAGGAAAACTCAAAGTTGAATTGTTAGGCAGAGGGATGGCATGGTTTGACACAGGTACACCGAGTGGTCTTTTAAATGCTGCTAATTTTGTTGAAGCGATTCAAACGAGACAGGGACTGTATATTGCCTGCATTGAAGAAATTGCCTATAGAAAAGGCTTTATAGATAAGGAACAGCTGTTGAAACTTGCTGAACCTTTAAAAAAAGTTGAATATGGGAAATATCTTTTGAAATTAATAAATGAAGAAGAAAATGATGCAATCAAAGAAGTAGCAGTTACAAACGAGATCTTTTATTAAAAGGAGTTGATTTGGCAGAATGAGGCTACTTGTTACAGGGGCTAGAGGGCAATTAGCTTTGCAAGTTCGCTCAATTATAGAAAAAGGCAGAAGTGAGATTGGAGAAATAGATCCCATATATAAAGAAGCTGTAATAAAGTATACATCTCATGATGAACTTGATATTACTGATTTAAAAAGTGTTTTAAAATTCGTAGATGAGTATAGACCAGATATTATAATAAATTGTGCAGCTTATACCAATGTAGACAAATGTGAGAGTGATATTGATACTGCATTCAAGGTAAATGCTATAGGACCAAGGAATCTGGCAATAGCAGCTCAGAGAGTTGGAGCAAAATTATTGCATGTGTCCACAGATTATGTTTTTAATGGAACGGGAAATGTTCCTTTTAGGGAATATGACATTCCACAACCGATAAATGTATATGGAAAAACAAAACTTCTTGGGGAACAGTATGTAAGAGAGTTTTGCGATAGATATTTTATAGTAAGAACAGCATGGCTCTATGGGAAATACGGAAAAAATTTTGTGTACACTATCCTGAAAGCAGCAAAGGAGAAGGGATATTTAGAAGTTGTGAATGATCAGAAAGGGAATCCAACAAATGCGGAAGATTTGGCACATCATATTTTAAAACTGGTACTCACGAAAGAATATGGGATATATCATTGTACAGGAAAAGGCGAATGCAGTTGGTATGATTTTGCCTGCAAAATTGTAGAATACGCAGGAATAAATTGCACTGTAGTTCCTATTACTTCTGATAAGATAAATAGACCTGCAAAAAGACCTTTTTATTCTTCTCTTGATAATATGATGTTAAGGTGTACTATTGGGGATGAAATGAGAAACTGGGACGATGCGCTAAAAGCTTTTATTGAAGATTTCAAAAATACAAGACAGGAGGGCTGATATGGGAAAGTTTAAGTTCATAGAGACAGAAATAGAAGGATTGTACATAATAGAGACGGGAATTTTTGAAGATAATAGAGGGTATTTTATGGAATCGTACAATTATAGAGATTTTAAAGCGGCAGGGATTGATGCGGTGTTTGTGCAGGATAATCAGTCAAAATCCAAAAAGGGTGTTTTAAGGGGATTGCATTTTCAGAAAAAGCATCCACAGGGCAAGCTGGTAAGAGTTTTAAAAGGAGAAGTTTTTGATGTAGCAGTTGATTTGAGGAAAAACTCTAAGACTTATGGAAAATGGGTTGGTGTTATTTTATCCGAAGAAAATAAAAAACAATTTTATATTCCTGAAGGATTTGCTCATGGCTTTTTAGTTTTATCAGATGAAGCAGAGTTTTTCTACAAATGTACTGATTTTTATTATCCTGATGACGAAGGCGGGATAATATGGAATGACCCTGATATAAATATACAATGGCCTTTAGATGGCATTGAAGAAATAATTTTATCTGAAAAAGATAAAAAATGGCCAAGGTTGAAAGATATTGATATACAATTTCAATAATTGGTTGATTTCTAAATAGAAGTCAATACAACAAAGGGAGAGATATGAATATGTCAAATAGACTGAAAGAAAAAATACAATTAAAAAAAGCTATTATAGGTATTATAGGTTTAGGCTATGTGGGCTTACCATTAGCTGTTGAATTTGCTAAAGGTGGATACAAAGTTATTGGATTTGATATAAATGACAGGAAAATACATACATTGTTAGAAGGCAAATCATATGTTTTAGATGTTCCATCAGAAGAAGTAGAAACACTGGTTGAAAATGGGCAATTAATCCCAACCACAGATTTTAGTAAAATATTAGAGGTAGATGCATTAAGTATCTGTGTTCCAACGCCGTTGAGAAAAACAAAAGACCCAGATATTTCGTACATAGTCAACGCAATTTCTGAGATAAAAAAATATTTTCATAAAGATTTACTAATTATTTTGGAAAGTACGACATATCCTGGTACCACAGAGGAGTTAATACAAAAAGAATTTGAAAAAATGGGGTATGTAGTGGGAAAAGATTATTATTTATGTTATTCACCAGAAAGAGTAGATCCTGGTAATAAAAAATATAATACAAAGAATACACCTAAAGTCATTGGAGGAGTTACTAGACAATGCTTGGAATTAGGATATTTATTGTATAGTAGCGTGATAGATACTGTAATACCCGTTTCATCTACAAAAGTAGCTGAAATGGTTAAACTACTTGAAAATACATTTAGAGCTGTAAATATAGGACTTGTGAATGAGCTAGCTATGATGTGTGATAGAATGGGTATTGATATATGGGAAGTAGTTGATGCGGCAACTACTAAACCTTTTGGTTTTATGCCATTTTACCCAGGGCCTGGTATTGGAGGACATTGCATTCCCCTAGATCCGCAATATTTATCTTGGAAAGCTAAAACATATGATTTTTATAATAAATTTATAGAATTGGCAAGTGATATAAATGGCAATATGCCGCGATATGTAGTAATGAAAATTAATGAAGTACTTAATAGACATAAAAAATGTGTTAATGGTGCTTATATTTTAATTTTAGGGATGGCTTATAAGAAAGATGTTGATGATATAAGAGAATCTCCTTCGTTAGAAATATATAAATTGTTAAGAGAACAAGGCGCTATCGTAGAATATAATGACCCATATGTTATGGAGTTTATAGATGAAAATAATAACAAAGTTAAATCGATTAAATTGAATTATGGTGATTTACAAAAATACGATTCTATAGTTTTATGTACAGACCACAGTTGCTATGATTATAAAGCAATTGCAGATAATGCTAGCATAATAATTGATACAAGAAATGCTTTTAAGGGCATTATTAAAGAAAATATATATAAAATAGGTGCTCCAACATATGATAATATTGATATATATGAGTATATAAAAGAGGTAGCATTTACAAAAGAAAGGATTGATATATAATGGCGACATATTTAATTACAGGTGGAGCAGGCTTTATTGGATCCAATATAGCTGAAGAGCTTATAAAAAGAGGTGAAAAAGTAAGAATTATAGACAATTTTTCAACAGGTAAAATGGAGAATATAGAAGAGTTCAAAGATAAGATTGAGTTAATAGAAGGCGATTTAAAGAATATTAGCGATGTAAAAAAAGCAGTTAAAGGTATAGATTATATACTACACCAAGCAGCATTATCATCTGTTCCCAGATCTGTTGAAGATCCTCTATCTAGTAATACTAATAACATTGATGGCACATTAAACTTATTGGTTGCAGCTAAAGAAGCAAGGGTAAAACGTGTTGTAATAGCTGCTTCTTCATCTGCATATGGTGATACGGAGGTATTGCCTAAGAGTGAAGATATGATACCCAATCCATTATCTCCTTATGCTGTGACAAAATATGTTGAAGAACTATATGGAAAGGTATTTTATAATATATATGGTTTAGAAACTGTATCATTAAGATATTTCAATGTATTTGGTCCTAAACAAGATCCTAATTCGCAGTATGCTGCAGTAATACCTAAGTTTATAACCAAGATTTTAAAAGGTGAATCTCCTGTTATATTTGGAGATGGAGAGCAGACAAGGGATTTTACGTATGTGGCCAATGTAGTTGAAGCAAATATATTAGCTGCAACATCGGAGAATGTTGGACATGGGGAAGTAATTAATATAGCGTGCGGTGAAAGCATTAGTCTAAATCAACTAGTTAAGAAAATAAATGAAATACTTGGGACTAATGTAAAACCTTTATACGATAAGCCAAGAATTGGTGATGTAAAACATTCATTGGCATCGATAGAAAAAGCCAAAAAACTACTTGGATATAGAGTTAGTGTTAAATTTGAGGAAGGGCTAAAGAAGACGATAGATTGGTACAAAAAAAGAGGTGAAAGTTTTGCCTAAGATATTACAAGTTTCTGCAGTTGATTATACAGTCAAAAATTTACTTCTTCCACTAATTGATAAATTAAAAAAAGAAGGATTTGATGTTGAGATTGCTTGTTCAGAAGGTAAGGAGTCAAAAGAATTAGAAAAGCGTGGATATGTATTTAAATATGTAAAAATAGAAAGAAGAATAAGTCCAATCTCTAATATAAAATCGATAATTGAGCTTTACAGAATTATGAGAGATGGTAAATATGATATAGTTCATGTTCATACCCCCGTGGCTAGTGTTTTAGGTAGAATAGCAGCAAAATTGGCACGTATTCCTGTTGTAATTTACACAGTTCATGGATTTTATTTTCATGAAAATATGGCCTTTTTAAGTTATAAATTATTTACTACGATAGAAAAAATAATGGGAAAGTACTTTGCGGATTATATATTTACTCAAAGTTATGAAGATTATAAACTTGCACTAGATTTAAAAATTATAGACAAAAATCGAATAGCATGGATTAGTAATGGAGTTGATTTGAATAAATTTAATCCTGAAAATGTAAAAATTGATATAGAAAGTTATAGAAAGAATTTAGGTATAACTGTCGATAGTAAAGTTATATGTTTCATAGGGAGACTGGTGAAGGAAAAGGGTATTTTAGACCTTTTAGAAGCATTTAAATATCTGATTAAAGAGTATAGCAATTTATATCTAATGATAATTGGTGATGCTTCGTTAGATGAAAGAGATAAAAGAACAAAACAAAAAATAAAATCATATTTAGATGATACAAAGTTAAGAGAGAGAATTATAATAACAGGTTTTAGAGATGATATTCCAGAACTATTAAAAATAAGTGATATTTTTGTATTACCCTCTTACCGGGAAGGAATGCCTAGGTCTATTATAGAAGCAATGGCCATGGGCAAACCTGTTGTTGCAACAAACATAAGAGGATGTAGAGAGGAAGTAGTGGATAGGGAGACGGGATTTTTAGTAAGTGTTAATTCACCGATAGAAATATATGAAGCGATAAAAAAATTGATAGATAATGATGAATTAATAGCGGAAATGGGTGCAAAAGGCAGAAAAAGGGCTATAGAATTATATGATGAAGAAAAAGTATTGGAAAAGCAAGTGAACATAATAAAAAGCTTGTTAAAATCGAAGATTAATTATCAAAGTCAGGTGAAGTATTATGAATAAAATATTATTATAAATTGCAATATTAAATGCAACACCTAATGAAAATCATGTAGATATAGGATTTGGAATAAATCATATATAACCTTAAGCCCATCTTAGTTAACAAATTGAGCGAAGGTCGTGATTTGTCAAGG
>Ga0207429_10157_pt1 | contig 12316 bp, 9 predicted proteins | sample YelNats1bottle13_FD_187545 | JGI IMG/M metagenome (GOLD analysis project Ga0207429, IMG submission 187545) | Hot spring thermophilic microbial communities from Obsidian Pool, Yellowstone National Park, USA - site 1 bottle 13 (SPAdes) (version 2) | ecosystem: Environmental > Aquatic > Thermal... | reverse complement strand
TTTAAGAAACAAGCTAAGAAAATAGCAAAAATACATGAAAAGATAAAAAACCAAAGGGAAGATTTTTTGCAAAAGCTATCCTCTAAAATTATAAACGAAAACCAAGTTATAATTTTATAAGACTTAAAGGTTAAGAATATGCTAAGAAATAACAAACTATCCAAGTCCATATCAGATGTAGCATGGTCAAAATTTGTGAATATGTTAGAATACAAGGCATTATGGTATGAAAGAACAATAGTAAAAATAGATATGTTTTATCCATCAAGCCAAATATGTAGTATATGTGGTTATAAAAATGAAGAAGTAAAAAAAACTAAACATAAGGGAGTGGGAATGTCCAATATGTAGGACAGTCCACGATAGAGATGTAAATGCAAGCAAAAATATATTAAAAGAAGGGAAAAGGATATTAGGCATAGCATAAGTAAAAACAGTAGGGTAGGGACTACCCGAATTAACGCCTGTGGAGATAGTAGGTTACGAGGTTGATGAAGCAGAAATCCCGCAACTTTAGTCATGGGAGGTTCAAATTTTTAAATTTTTTAAATAGTTTTTTTTTTAAAAAAAAAGTATTAGTAAGATAAAATAATCCCCCAACCTTATAAGTGGGGGATGTTTTAATTTTTACAATCAAATAATTAAAAATAAGCACCTCAATAGGTGCTTATTTAATTTTAAAAATTATTTTATATTGTAAAAAATTATAGTTAAAACAAAAATATTATTGTCAATAGTAAATAAAAAATTATAATATATAATAAAAGCAAAACATGGAGGTGGTTAATATTGAAAGTTTGTTCATTCTGCGGAATGCCATTAACAAATAAATATTATATAGAGGGAATAAAAGGATATATATGTAGTGATTGTTTAGATAGGGGTAATGAAGTATTAGAGCAAAGTAGGTTAATGTCCAATATAAAAAAAAATAAGCAAGAAATAAAAAGCCCTTATGAATTAAAACAAGAATTAGATAAATATGTAATAGGACAAGAGGAAGCTAAAAAAATATTATCTATTGCAGTATATAACCATTATAAAAGAATAAATTACAGGGGCAATGTAGAAATACAAAAATCCAATATCTTTTTAATTGGACCAACTGGAAGTGGTAAAACATATTTAATGGAGGTTTTAGCGAAAATATTAGATTTACCAATGGTAATAGTAGATGCAACAACTTTTACTGAGGCTGGTTATGTAGGTGAAGATGTAGATAGTATATTAAGAAAACTTTTACAAAAAACTGATTGGGATGTTGAAAAAGCACAAACAGGAATTGTATATGTAGATGAAGTTGACAAAATAGCTAAAAATCCTGATGTAAGAGGCAGAGATGTGAACGGAGAAGGTGTTCAAAGAGCATTTTTAAAGATTATGGAAGGCTGTGATGTTGAAGTTGAGAAGAAAGATGATATATTTGATAAACAAAGAGTTACAATAAATACAAAAAATATATTGTTTGTTTTTGGTGGTGCATTTGTGGGATTAAATAAAATAGTAGAAGAAAGAACAAATGTAAAAAAACAAAATAGTATTGGATTTATTAATCAAATAAAAAATGAAAATAATGAAGTTATTAAAGAAATTATACAAGATGATTTAATTAAATATGGATTTATTGAAGAATTTGTTGGTAGAGTTCCAATTATAGTAGAATTAAATAAGCTAACAAAAGAAGATTTAAAAGAAATACTTACAAAACCTAAAAATGCTATTTTAAAGCAATATGAAGAATTATTAAAAATGGATGGAATAAAAGTTAAATTTGATAATGAAGTAATTGATTATATTGCAGAATTAGCTTTTAAAAAGAATATGGGTGCAAGAGGGTTAAAATCAATAATTGAAAAAAATATGTTAAATTATATGTTTGAAATATCTAAGAATTCAGAAATGAAAAATAAAGAAGTTGTTATAACAAAGGAATTATTCTTTAATAATAATGAAAAAATATTTAATATAAAATAGCAAATAAAATATAAAATATATAATATAAATAAAAAACAGTTTTGAAAGGAGGTATGTATATGAAAAAGTTTATACAAGCAATTACAATGATTTTTGTTTTAGTATTAATGCTTAATGTAGTATCTCCAGTTGTGTCTTATGCTAATGGAGCTGATGAAGTTAATGTTACAATCCAAAATGGAAAATTAAATATTACAGGTGGTGCATTTAATCAACAAGATAGTACAAGTGTATGGAATACAATAATTGGTAAATATAAAGGTTTTATAGTTGGAGTATCAGGAATTGGAGCAGTAACAGCCCTTGGTTTTTTTATAGTTAATTTTATGAAGCTTGGAACTTCATCAGGTAATCCACAAGCAAGATCACAAGCATTAACAGGTTTATTATGGTCAGGTATAGCAACAGCAGGATTAGGTTCTGTAGCATTAATAGTTGGATTATTCTACAACATGTTTAAAGGTTAATAAAAAAAATACAATCTTCCACTTTTTAAGTGGAAGATTACTTATATTAACTTACTAAAAATTCAAGAAGGAGGTGAGAAAAAGTCAATAGCTATATTAATGATGTAGCTATTGACTTTTAACTATATGAGCAAGATATATAAAGTTCCACCAGATATAAGGATAAAAGAAAAAGTAATTGGAGGAATTTTAACATTAGCACAAGCAGGTTGGATTGCAGGTGGATTAGTTTTAGGACTGATATTATTTTTAATTACATTTACTTTATCTAAATTTTTAGCAGTTTCACTTTTTATAATATCAACTGCCATTGGCTTACCATTTGCATTTTATAAAAAAGAACAATTGACTTTATTTCAATATTTAAAATATAAACATCAATTTAAAAAGAAATCAAAATTTATTATCAATAAGCGAAGTGAGGTGATAGATAAATGATTATTGGAGTAATATTAGTTTTACTTTTGATTTTTGGTGGTATAGGCTTTGCTATGTATTATGCAATAAAGAAAACAGATCCAAATAATTTAGATAAATCAGTTAATCCAAATATTGATACTACTCAAAACTTTATACCTTTTGAAGATATAAAAGATGGTGTTATACATTTAGGGGGACACCGCTATAGAGCAATAATAGAATGTTCTTCTACAAATTATAATTTAAAAACAGAAAAAGAAAAAGAAATAATAGAAGTTTCTTATCAAAGATTTTTAAATTCATTAACTTTCCCTATATCAATCTTTATACAAACAAAAGTTATAGATAACTCAAAAATGCTTGAAAGTTTAAAATCAGATATAGAAGAAGTAATAAAAGAATATCCTTATATGGCTGAATATGCAGATAATTATTTAAAAGAAATGGCAAATTTATACGAATATATTGGCAACAATAAGCAAAAAAAGAAATATATTATTGTGCCTTATGAAGAAGCATTAAATTTAACTAATTTATCTGATGAAGAAAAATATGATTATTCGATAAATGAATTATATAAAAGATGTTTAATAATAATAGATAATTTAACACCGGTAGGAATTAAATGTAAAATATTAAATACTAAAGAAATTGTAGAACTAATTTATTCTATATATCATAGAGATAATTATTCAGACATTGATGCGCTTATAAATGGTGAATATACATCATTATTAGTTAATGGAGAAAATAAACTTGAAAAATTAAATTCTGACGCAAAACTTGACTTAATTCTTTATGAAGCAGAAGAAAAAATTAAAAATGATTTAATAGATAGAAATGTTCCAGATTTTATTAAAGATAATGCAGTGAAAGTAATTGAAGAATTAGAAAAAATAAGAGATGTTTTTGCAGGATATTATAAAGACGATAAGAAAGGAGGTGAATTGTCCTAATCTTTATAGGTTAGGACAGTAATATATGATATTTAAGAAAAATAAAAGTAATCAACAACAAAATTTAGTTTTAGAGAATGGTGTAGTTAAAAATGAAAAAATAACAGAAACTACAAAAGAACTTGAAAAAGGTGCAAGAAAAATAAAAGATATTATAGCACCATCAGGAATAGATAGAAGTAACGAAGGATATTTAAAAGTAGACAATAAATATGTAAGAAGTTTTATTTTAAACGGTTATCCAGCTTATGTATCAGTGGGTTGGCTTGATAATTTAATACACTATGATGGTGATATGGATACGGTGATATATATAGAACCTGCTGATGAAAGAAATGCATTAGAAGAAATTTCACTTAAAATAACTCAATTTGAAGCTCAATTAGAAATTGAATTAAGAAAAGGAAGTAATAGAAATGTAACAAGATTAAGAAATATGATAGAACAACTTTATGCAGAAAGAGAAAAACTTGAACAAAATTATGAAAGTTTATATTTTGTTCAAATTGGATGTAATTTATATGCCAACAGCAAAGAAGATTTAGATAAACAAACACAATTAATAGATAATAAAATGAAAGGAAGAAAAATAAACTTAATGCCTCTTTATTTAAGACAAGATGATGGATATAAAACTGTTATGCCATTTGGAAAAACATATTTGCCTGATATGTTTAGAAATTTTAATTCAGGTGCTTTAACAGGATGTTTCCCATTTTATAATAGTGAGATATCACATAAAAATGGTGTATTTCTTGGAATTAACTTATCAACAGCAACGCCTGTATATATAGATTTCTTTGATAGAAGTATTTTAAATAATAGTAACGTAACTGTGTTTGGAACATCTGGTTCAGGTAAAACATTTTTCTTGTCATTGTTAGTTATGAGAAGTGCATTGAGAGGAATAAGAACAGTAATAATTGATCCTGAAGGAGAGTATAAAATACTTACTAAATCTTTAGGAGGTGCTAACATTTATATAGCACCTGATAGTGAAACAAGAATTAATCCATTTGATATTGAAGAAGAAGAGGAATTAGATGATTTTAACAAACCAACAGGTAATAAAGTTGTAAAAATAAAAGAAAAAGTAGCAGACCTTTTAAATTTGATTGCAGTTATGGCGGGTGGAATAACTCAAGAACAAAAAAGTTTAGTTTCTTATGTTTTAAATAAACTATATGAAGATTTTGGTTTTACAGAAGATCCTGAAAGTTTATATGTTAAAGAACCATATTTGGATACTAAAACAGGAATTTTTTATAACGATGGTATGAAAAAACCTATGCCTACATTTAGTGATTTTTATGAAAAATTAGTGGAAATTGCAGAGAAAGAAAATAGTATAGAATTAGATAAACTTGTAAAATCCCTTAGAATGTTTAAAAAAGGCGAAGTATATGATATGTTTGACTGTCAAACTTCTGATGATATAAAGAATTTTAAAAATGCACCAATTGTAACATTTGATGTTTCTAAACTTGAAGAAAGTATATTAAGACCAATAGGAATGTATATAGCACTTTCATGGACATGGGAAAAATTTATTAAGAAAAATCCAAAATACAAAAAGTTAATTTTATGTGACGAAGCTTGGATGCTTGTTAATAAAAATATGGCAGGAAATGAATATACTTCACAATTCTTAGAAACAGCCTCAAGAAGAATAAGAAAAAGAAATGGTGGATTGATAGTTGCCTCACAAAACTTTATTGAATTTGAAAATAACCCTCAAGGAAAAGCAGTTTTAACTAATGCTTCAGTGAATATTTTCCTAAGACAAGATTCAACAGATATAGATTCAGTTCAAAATACATTTAAACTTTCTGATGGTGAAAGAAATTTCTTACTAAGTGCAAAAAAAGGAGAACTTTTAATAAAGATGGGGAATGAAAGTTCTATAGCTTATGCTATGCCATTTGATTTTGAAAAGAAGTTAATAGAAAGAAAACTGCAATTAAATGCGAAATAATGATTGAAAATCAAATTGAAAGAAGGTGATATGCCCTATGTTAAATTTTAATAAGATTAAAAAGTTAATATTATCATTTATATTAATATTTTTTACATTAACAAATATAGTAGCAGAAGCCCATAATGCTTATTTTATACAATCTTTAATAGATGATGCTACAATGAGTTATGTTGGAATAATTGTATATGATAAAGCGTCTTTTTTTAATAATGAAGATAAACACTATGAAGCACAGCTTGGTGATTTTACTTCAATGTTGGGTTATTCTAAACCATCACAATTTAATATTTCTTCAATAAAAGATAAATTTAAAAATGGTAGTCAAGCTCAAGCAGGTAGTGGTAATAATGGAATGGCTTTAACATTTCCAGGAATTGAAGATAATAGTGTAGGCAAAAACGATGCAAAAAGAGAAGATGAAGAAAGGGCATATTTTATAAAAGAAATATTAATTCCTTCATTAAATAATGCTTTATATTTATTAAATAATAATCAAAAATTTAATTCAATTGATGAACTTGTTAATATGACACAAAAACTATTTAATGGTGGAAGTGTAAATGGATATTCTATACAATATGGAAAAAGGGCAACAAATTTAGAAAATAGAATTGAATTGCCTAAAGGAGTAAACGATAGCGATGTTGTTACTATATCTAAAAATGTTAATGGTTCGTTAGTAGAATATGAATTTATATATAGAGTTCCAAAAGGATATAAAGTAATTTCAGGAAGAAGTAAAGACGCATATCCTCTTGCAAATTCATCAAGACCAAATTATTCAAAAGATGCAGATTATGTAACATGGGGACATATTGCATATGAAGCAGTTTATGCTTATTATGGACATGGATTTTTATTAAGAACTGCAACTGAACAAGTAAAACCAGGTGTTATAGAAAGAGAATTAATAGATTTCTTTTCAAATATATTTTCATCATTAAGAAATCTTTTAGGTTTATATGATATTGACGAGTTAGTTTTAAATCAAGGTATAAGAAGTGGAACAACTTTTTATGGTGTAATGCCAAAACCTTGGTATGATAAAGTAAAAATTTTCTATTCTATAACACAAATATTAGCAATATTAGTATTGTTATTTGCAATTGTTAAATTAGTATTTGAGAAAAATTTATCTACAATAAATACAGCTATGAGAGTAGACATGATAAATAGATTGCAAAAATTATTAGTTTCAGGGGTTGTGTTATCAGTATTATTTCCAATTGTAACTTTGGTTGTTTTTAAATTTAATTATTTATTAGTAAAAGTATTTAATGGTGCAAGTAGTGGAAGTATTTCAGAAGCTTATAAATCAATAAGTTATCAAAGTGGGACATTTGGTAGTATAATAATTCAATTTGCTTATTTCTTTATAATGATATATTTAAACTTTGTATATATAGTAAGAGCAATAATAGTATCGCTACTTCTTGCAACTTCACCACTGTTTGTTGCAAGTATGGCTTTAAATAATGATACGAGATTATTTAATTCATGGGTTAAAGAAATGTTAGCTAATGTATATTTACAATCTGTTCATGCTTTAGCTTTATCTTTCTTTACAACTATAGGATTGTCAAGTAGAGGTATAGAAACATTAGTAGTTTTAGGTTCTTTAATACCAATAACTAATTTATTTAAACAAATGGTATTTGGTGAAGCTGGAGGATTAGTAGGAATACTTGGAGAAGCTGGAATACAAGGTGCAATAAGTACTACAATGGATGCAATAACTGGTATTTCAAGTGGATTGGCATATAAAGAAATAAAAGATAGATTTGATAAAAATAGCAACAATGAAATAAAAATAAAAGATTCATCTGTATTTGGAAATAATTCAATAAGTTCTGAAGATGGAAGCATTGGTGTTAATGATACAGGTAGTATAAGTGAAAAAATTAATTCAACAAGAGATGCTATTTTAAATAAACCAATAAATCTATCAAATTTAAAAGAAGAACAAAATGCAAGAAATAGAATAATGAATAGTATTGGAAATGAAAATACAGTAGAAAAAGGTATTGTAGGAAAATCAATAGATGTTATTAAAAATAATTCTGATATATTAAAAGGAGTTGCTCAAACAGGATTAGGTGTAGGAGTTGCAATGGCTGGATTAGGAACTATGGTTGGAACGGGAAATGTTAAAAATGGAATGGGTATGGTTCGTTCAGGTGTAATGATGGGAGCATTAGGAATATCAACTATGAGTGATGGTATTTCAAAAATATCATTTAATAAAAATATTGAAGAACCTAATTTAGTTGAACCTACAAATGAACCTTCACATGAAATAACATCTATGATAGGTGCTGAAACTTTAAGAAACGGAGATATTGCTATATATAGAAGTATGGATTCATTAGCACAAGAAGGTATAGATAATATTACAAATAATGGTGATACTTATATGTATACTTATAGAGCTGTAGTTAATCCTGAAGCATTTTTATCAAAAGATGCTCCTATAATACTAAAGGGTATTGGAACTGAAACACCAAATGGTTTGAGTGTGCAAGACCAAAACAACTTAATTAGATATCTTGAAGCAAAAAGAAATAATGATATAACTTTCCTAAGAAATAATGGAATTAAAGATGTAACAATTGATAATTTAGGAAGAGTTCAAGTTCATTACAACAAATTAGGAATAGAAAAAATGGGAGTTTCAGATGTAAGAACAACAAATGGAGGACAAAGAGTAGTAGAAATCAAAAAACCATATCAACAACTTTCAACTTATAAAACAGTAACTCCTGGTGTAAATAATAGTGAAAATTAAAAATAGTCTGTAGTTAAAGCTACAGACTATTTTTATAATTTTTTTTTTAAAAAATAAATAGAATAAAAAAGGAGGTGATGTTGTTATGCAAAATAATAATATGAATAATCAAGGCTATAATGAATTAGATACACAAGTTAAAAAAATTGAAGAAACAACCAAAAGAAAAGGATTAAAAACATTAAAAAAAGAATTAAAATACATTGGTAAAAAAGCAGGTAAAATATTATTGAAAATTTTATATAAAATTTTAATGACACTTATTCCTTATTTAGGAACAATATTATTGTTAACATTTATATTTTTTATAGGATATTTTGCATATTTTGAAGTTAGAGGAACACAACAAAGGTATGCAAATACAAGTGTTTATGAGAACAAAAATGAAATGGTGGATGATAAAAATATAGTTTATGAAAAAACATTTCAATACAGTAAAGAAAATAAAATGGTTCAGGTATTTTATAAGTATTTCTCTACACGTTCTTTTTATAAGCTTTATAACAAAGATAAAAAATTAATATCATTGGATAGTGATAAAAAGAAATTTGAAGAATTAGAGGATTATTATAAAAAAGAATATCAATACTATTTACATTATGACTTTTTATATGCTTTAGATGAAATAATATTTAGAGGGAAAATGAGATATCCTGAACAATTTATAAAACCTGTATATTATGATGAAAATAAATTAGAATTAAAACAACTAACAGATAACAAGAAAAAAATAATTGCTCAATCAACAGAATATAATAAAGATGGACAAGCAACAGGTAAGAAAGTAACAGGTATATGGGATTATGGATTTGCACCTATTTTACATTATAAAGATTCTCAAATAACAAGAACTATAGAAGGAGTATATTATGAAGAAGATTATTGGGATGGGAAAAAAGTAAGTAGAAGGAAAATAAATATACCATTTAAAGAAACTTTACCTGGCTATCCTCAAAAAATTTATTTAATAGATAAAGCAATTACTTTTGTTGGAACTTTTGAGTATATATATAAAAATGAAAAAACAGTTGCAGGTGATTTAATAGATGGAGTAGGAGAAAAAAATGAACCTAAAGTAAAAGTAAAATATGGAGAATATGTAGAATATGAATATGTTCCTATTTATGAAACACGAAAAGAAGACGTTTATGAAGAAAGACCTGTTTATGAAACTAAAATTGATTATATGTTTGGTATAATTCCAACTCCAGTAAAAGTTCAAACTGGAACAAAAAAAGTTAAAGTTGGTGAAAGAGAAGTAAAAGTCCAAGTAGGAACAGAAAAGAAAGTTAAAGCTGTTCATCCATTATATAGATATAGAAAAGGATATATATATGAAACAAAACCAGTAGAAGAAGATGTTAATGTAAATTTAGTAGGAGATAGATATTTTACTGATTATTTGTATAATTTTAAAATATATATACCAAAAAATGTTATGACAGAATTTGATTTTAAGAAAAGAACAGGACAGGATTGGGAACAATTAGAATTACAATATTCTGGAACTGTAGATTATGGTAATTTTGTAGTAGGTGGAAGCACAACAAAAAATGATAATTTTAAAAGAGCAATGCAGTATTTTGATATAGTAAAGATGTATTGTGACACATATGGAATATCAGACCCATATATTGTAATTGCAATGATAGCACAAGAATCGGGTGGAAATCCTAATATAAAAGATGGATTAATGCAAGTAACTTATGCACCTGGAACAAAATTATGTGGTTATAGAAAGGATGGAACAAAAGAATGTATTGTAGTAACAGAAGAAGGTAAAAAGGATCCTATGCAAAATATAAAAATGGGTATATTTGTTTTACAAAATAAATTACAACAGCCATTAATAAATGGAGATTATATAAAGGCAATATTTACTTATAATCTTGGATATGGAGGATTAACATATATAGCAAATAAATATCCTGAAAGTTTAAAATCAAGTGAATGGTTAAATTATAGAGAAGAATCAAGAGCTTATTGGGGAAGAAAACAATTTGGAACTGATACTTGTTCTGCTGACGACTCTGCTTGTCGTGCTACAAAAAAACCTATATATGGTGATACTCATTATATAGAACATGTTATGAGGTATTATGCAGGTAATGGTGATTATAAAAATATTTTATCAGTTGTAGGTAGTAATGTAACAACAGCAAAATCAGGAAGTTTATTGGGTAAATTATGGGAAGAATTTAAAGAAGGATTTGTAAATTTATTTCATAGTGATTATAAAAATGAACCTATGAAAGAATTTAAAAATGAATTAACTTATGAAGAAGTAAATAAGATAATTGGACTTACAAGAAGTATGCAAAATCAAACATTGTTTTCAACAAATTATGATTTAGAGGCTGATTTTTGGAGCGAAGAATACGGATTTATTTTCTTAAATGGAAGTAAAATTGGCGAAGGTGGAAATGGAACGGGATTAAGTTCAGAAGAAATGATAAATGTTGCTTTAGATGGGTATATATCACCACTTAATATAACAAATCCTGTAGTAACAAGTGAATATGGTTATAGAATTCATCCTGTAAAAAAACAAGTATTGTTCCATAAAGGTATTGATATAGGTATCCCCACTGGAACACCACTTTATGCAGTAAATGATGGAAGAGTAATAAAAGCACAAAAAACCGATAATGGAGGATGTGGATTATATGTTACAATACAGCATGATGATGGTAATATGTCAAGATATTGTCATATGAGTAAAGTTTCTGTTGATGAGGGACAAAAAGTAAAAAAAGGAGATTTTATAGGATATTCAGGAAATTCAGGGACATCAACAGGACCACATTTACATTTTGAATTTTATATAAATGGAAAAACTGTAAATCCTAAAAACTTATTTTTCAATAATAAATAGACTATAAAATATATAATAAGTAATAAAAAAATAGACATAATATAATATAATTTAAATTAAAGGGGGTGTTATATATGAAAAAAATAATGTCTTTATTTATTTTATCTTTTATTGTAGTTTTCCTAAATATTGTGCCTGTTTTTGCTGAAGGAACAACAGATAATGGTAGTATAATTTATAATACCAATACAGTAACTACAAATGAAACAAGTCAATCAACAAGTCAATATAGCCCAGTAAAAGATACAGCTTCAGCAGATTTACCAAATGTAACTATTGAACAGGCATCATCTTGGATAGATAGAAAAGGATTTGAAATAATAAGATTTTTACAAAAGATAGCACAACCTTTTGCAATAATAATCTTTATTATAAGTGCTGGAATGCTATTAGTTGGAGCAATTAGTGGTAATGATTGGGCTTCAAAAGGTATATGGGGTATGGTAGTTGCAATTATTATGTATGCTGTTGTTCTTTATGCACCTGAATTAGTTCAAATGGGTTTAAATTGGTTAAGAAGTTAATTGGATAGGAATTATTTTTCCTATCCAATTTTTTTAATAAAATATTTTTTAATTGTTTTTTTTACTTTAGCAAATATAATATATAATATATCCCAAATTTTAAAAACAAAGGAAACTGATACAATGAAAAAACTTAACAACAAAGCTTTTACTTTACTTGAGCTTATAGTTATTGTTACTATAGTTGCAGTGTTGTCAATTGTTTTACTACCTATGGTAAATAAACAAATTGACAAAAGTAAGCTTAGTAAGGTAAAAGCTGATTTAGACAGTTATATTAAATCCATTAACTTGTTTTATGCAAACAACAATAGATACCCAACTAACAAAGAAGAAC
>Ga0207429_10149_pt1 | contig 12646 bp, 13 predicted proteins | sample YelNats1bottle13_FD_187545 | JGI IMG/M metagenome (GOLD analysis project Ga0207429, IMG submission 187545) | Hot spring thermophilic microbial communities from Obsidian Pool, Yellowstone National Park, USA - site 1 bottle 13 (SPAdes) (version 2) | ecosystem: Environmental > Aquatic > Thermal... | reverse complement strand
CATCAAGCGATAATGAATTATTAAGACTTGAGAATGTAATACTATCTCCTCATTCAGCAGCTCTAACAAAAGAAGCGACTGTACGTATGGCAGTAGAAGCTGTCCAAGCCGTTATTGATTATTTTGAAGGCCGTCAACCAAAATATATTTATAATTACAAAATGCTAAAAGAAAAGGGGTATATATAACTTGTTGATTTTAAGGATAGGTAAATATAGTAGATGAATTCTTACTTTTTATGACAGCTTAGTAAACGATTTTTGAAAGAGGTGATGGAATAATTTGAGGGGTTTTGATGTAAGCTAATAACTTTCGAAGGCTGAAAAATATTTTAAAAAATTCAAAGGGGGAATATATTTATGAAATATGTAGTAAACGTTAATTCTAAGGAACCAGATGTAGATGCAACGAGGTCATTAAGGGCATGGGTAAAGAACAGGGAGAAGCCAACGCTAAGAGATACTTACTGGTTAGTTGATCCAGAGAATTCGCCTTCCAGACGTTTAAAGATGGGGTATACGATAATATATCCCACAGGGACCACAACAGGCCATGCACATGATGAGGAAGAAGTATACTTTGTAGTACAAGGCGAAGGAGTGATGGTGGTAGGGAATGATGAATTTCCAATAAAGCCAGGGGATGCATTATATGTTCCACCAAGAGAATTTCACACTACTCGACAGGTAGGCAATATTCCATTAGTTGTTGTATGGGTGACTGGTAAACTAGATGAGAATGAAATATAAAGATAACCAGTATTAAAAAATTCAAAGGGGGAATATATTTATGAAATATGTAGTAAACGTTAATTCTAAGGAACCAGATGTAGATGCAACGAGGTCATTAAGGGCATGGGTAAAGAACAGGGAGAAGCCAACGCTAAGAGATACTTACTGGTTAGTTGATCCAGAGAATTCGCCTTCCAGACGTTTAAAGATGGGGTATACGATAATATATCCCACAGGGACCACAACAGGCCATGCACATGATGAGGAAGAAGTATACTTTGTAGTACAAGGCGAAGGAGTGATGGTGGTAGGGAATGATGAATTTCCAATAAAGCCAGGGGATGCATTATATGTTCCACCAAGAGAATTTCACACTACTCGACAAGTAGGCAATATTCCACTAGTTGTTGTATGGGTGACTGGTAAAGTGAATGAGGAGGAGATATGATGGTGCAGCACTATAAAATGCTAATAGGTGGAAAATGGGTAGATGCAAAAAGGAGCGGAATAATAGAAGTGGTAAATCCTGCCACAGAAGAGGTGTTTGCGACGGTTCCAGCAGCTACTAAAGAAGATGTTGAAGAAGCAATTTTAAAAGCACAGGAAGCTTTTCTAAAATGGAAAAAGGAAAATCCATTTCAACGGGGTAAAATTCTTCGAAAAGCTTCTGAAATAGTACTTCAACGTTCTGAAAAAATTGCTAAGACTATGACAGAAGAATTGGGGAAGCCAGTAAAAGAAGCCAAGGGAGAAGTAGAGAAGGGAGCAGAAATTCTTAGATATTATGCAGAAGAAGGTGAAAGAATTTATGGGCGTGTAATAGCAAATGAAGAAAAGGATACGGAAAGTATAGTTGTATACGAACCTATTGGGGTTGCAGCAGCTATTACTCCATGGAATTACCCGATTGAACTGCTGGCTTGGAAAATAGGAGGTGCATTGGCATCTGGCTGTACGATAGTAGCCAAATTGCCAAGTGAGACTCCACTTTCTCCTTTAAAATTTGTTGAATGTTTAGTGGATGCAGGAGTGCCAGAAGGGGTTTTAAATGTAATAACAGGCTCTGGAGGGACTGTAGGGCCTGCATTAATAGAAAATCCATTGGTTAAGCGTGTTGCCTTTACCGGTTCTACAGAAACAGGAAAAGAAATTTTAAAAATGAGTGCTTCTTCAGGTATAAAGAAAGTAACTCTTGAACTTGGTGGCAGTTTACCAATGATTGTTTTTAAAGATGCTAATTTAGATGCTGCTGTTACGGGGGCTGTCAGGCGTAGTTTTAGGAATGCTGGCCAGATTTGCATTGCGGTAAACAGAATATATGTAGAAAGAGAAATATATGAGACTTTTCTTGAAAAATTTGCTGAAAAGACAAAAAAACTGGTCGTCGGGAATAGTCTCATAGACGAAAATGTAGATATGGGGCCTATGTGTACAAAAGCAGGCGTCGAAAAAGTTGAACGTCATGTAAACGATGCTGTAGCTAAAGGTGCTAAAATAGTGTGCGGAGGTAAAAGACCGTCAGGCCCAAAATTTGAAAAAGGATTTTTCTATGAACCAACTATTGTTCGTGATGTTAACCATGATATGCTGATAATGCGCGAAGAGACATTTGGTCCGGCGGTTGGAGTTATGCCATTTAATAACATAGATGAAGCAATACAATTAGCAAATGATACTAATTATGGTTTAGCAGCAATAGTATATACAAATAATATGAACATAGCTAAACGTTGTGCACAAGAGATTCAGGCAGGTAATGTTGCTATTAATAATGTAGATGCGGGAGTAATTAATGCTCCATATGGTGGATGGAAGGATAGTGGTTTAGGAGCAGAGCATGGTCCTGAGGGCTTGCATGAGTATTTAATCCAAAAACATGTAAGGATACATTACTTCATTTAATTAGTTTGGTTTTAAAGGAATTCCTTTCTACCTAGTTTTGTATTCGATATAAGTAAAAATGGTTTCTACCGGTGGGAGGAATTCCTTTGAAATATAAAGCAGAACTCCTTTTATCATAAAAGGGGTTCTGCAGGAAAACCAAAAATTTTATAAAAAAGGGGGAGTATTTTACATTATGAAGCTGTCGAGAATTTTGATAGGAGCAATTACAGGTGCTTTTGCTGGATACGGTGTATTCACAATATGGCCTTCAGCATTAGCTCATTGGCATTGGCTTGGTGGATGGCTTGCAGCAGGACTTATAATAACCACAGCATGGTGGTTAAACCACTATGCAAATGCATTTCCAAATGATCCAGATGGTGCATGGATAGATATGGCATTTGCCATATGGCTTTCATCTTTGCTGGGGGGTAATATACAACTAAAAACAAATGGCGAACTGGTAAGAGCTTCTTATGGCTTATATCATGGAATAAGTATTGGACCAGCTTTAGTGACCATTGTTCTCGAATTAATAGGAGCGACAATAGCTGGCTACTTATTACATCTATTCAGAAGGAGTGATGCATAAATGTGGACATGGCAACATGTAGTAACTACTATATTTGGCGGCATTTTATTTCCACTGGCAATAGGATTAATGTGGGGAAAACTTGCTGAGGAATGGAAAAGCATTGGAGGCTTACTTGCAGGATTTTTTATAGTGGGTACGGTGTGGTTAGTTAATCATGGAATAGGGCTGATTTTTGAGCCACAAATGAGTGGCCATCTTCCAGGACCATGGAGTGACCAAGCATTGACGGCATTTTGGGGTGCTTTTGTAGCTGATTTGTTTGATCGCAAAAAAATAAATTGGGCAGCAATTTTGGCAGGAATTTTAGGAGGTTTATTGGGTGGATTATTGTTGTATGCAACAGTTTAATGTTTTAATAAGTTTACATTAAGGATAAAGGGGGAGTATATTATGGCATATGTGTTGGGAATTGATGTTGGTACTTCTGCATGTAAAACGATAATTGTTAACGAAACAGGTGAAATTGTAGCTAAAGCAACAAAAGAATATGATTTTATTGTTCCAAGACCCGGCTGGACAGAAAGTGACCCTGAAGTGTGGTGGGATGCAACTGTTGACACAATAAAGAAGGCTTTAGAAAAAGCTGCAATCAAACCTGAAGAAATAGCAGCGATTGGATTGAGCGGTCAAATGCATACTCTAGTACCACTTGATAAAAATAGAAAAGTCATAAGAAATGCTATAATGTGGAATGACAATCGTGTTGGAAAACAATGTGATGAGGTTCATAACAAAGTTGGAGGAGAAGATAAGTTAATAGACTATGTTGCAAATACTGCTTTACCTGGATATACTATTGGGAAAATTTTGTGGATTAAAGAAGTAGAACCAGAAAATTATGAAAAAATAGATAAATTTGTAATAGCTAAAGATTATATTAGATATAAATTAACAGGAAAAATTGCTACGGATGTTTCTGATGCAAGTGGTACCTGCTTATATGATGTTGAGAAAAATAAATGGTCAGATGATTTAATAAATTTGCTTGAAATAAAGAAGAGCATTTTCCCAGATGTAGTAGAAAGTCCAGAAATAAGTGGACATTTAACTTCTGAAGCAGCTTCAATATTAGGCTTAAAAGAAGGTACCCCAGTAGTAGGCGGAGCTGGAGATGTATTAGCTCAGGCAGTAGGAACTGGAGCAACTGAAGAAGGAATAGCGATGCTTATAATTGGTACAGCAGGAATTGCTTCCGTTGCTCTTTCAAAATTTGGACGCAATCCAGGAGGTTCCTTACAACTTTTTAGAGGTGGAGTACCAGGAGAATGGAATATTTTCGGATGTACCCTTGCGGCTGGCGGGTCTTTCAAATGGTTTAGAGATTCATTTGGTCTCGAAGAAAAAATTATTGCAAATCTGAGCGGAGAAGATGCATATAACATTTTAGTGAATGAAGCTATGCAAGTTGAGGTAGGGGCTAATGGATTATTGTTTACTCCATATATAGTAGGTGAAAGATGCCCTTACACTGATCCAAATGCAAGAGGTGCTTTTGTTGGAATAAATGTTATGCATGATAAAAGAGCGTTTGTAAGAGCTGTGTTAGAAGGCATTGTTTTCAGCTTGAAGGATGCATTAAAATTAATTGAAACATTAGGTGTTCCCCTCACACAGGTTAGAGTAAGTGGAGGAGGAGCTATAAATCCTAAATGGAGACAAATCCAAGCAGATATATTAGGTACAGAAGTTGTTACAGTGAGTTACAGTGGCGAAGGGGGATCATATGGTGCGGCTATACTTGCAGGGGTAGGAGCGGGTTTCTGGCCATCAGTTAAAGAAGCAGCAAGAAAACTTCTAAAAATAGAAACTAGAACTGTGCCAATTGCTGAAAATAAGAGCAAATATGAAAAAGTTTACGATATATATAGGGAAATATATTATGCATTAAAGAAAGTTAATGATAAAATAAGCGAACTGTGATAATAAGTAGTAGATACCCCCGCTTTTACACGGGGGTATCTATGTCCCTTCTTAATATGCGAAGATTCTAAGCTATTTGATCATGAGGGAAAATCATGAAGTTTATTGCAAATATATTGTGTTGTAGCGATACAAAAGAGAGGGATTTAAATGGCAGTCTTTATAATAGTATCACATAGCAAAAAGGTTGCTGAGGGTGTTGTAGAGATAGCTGAACAAATGAATAATAAACAATCCAAGTTAATACCAATTAGTGGTACGGAAGATGAGCGTATAGGAACTAATCCTTTAAAAATAAAAAAGGTAATAGAGGAATTTATGATGGTGACAATATCTTTATTTTTGCAGATATAGGAAGTTCTATTATGGCGACTCAAATGGTGTTAGATATGCTAAATGAGGAATTAAGAAAAAAATTATACTTGTAGATGAACCTTTGGCTGTAGGAACAATAGCAACTGTTATACAAGCTTCAATTACTAATAATAAAAACGAAATTTATTCATGCAGCAGAAGAAAACAAAAGAGTAAATAAATTTGGTTAATTTAAGTTAATTAAAGAAAGGAGATTTTTATGAGAAGATTAATTAATAATCCGTATGACGTGGTGGAGGAAATGCTGGAAGGGTTTTGTAAAGCTCATGATAAACATGTAAAATTACTTGAAAATGATGGACGTGTAGTAGTTTATAAAAGGGCTCCAGTGAAAAACAAGGTAGGGATAATTATAGGAGGAGGTTCAGGGCATGAACCGCTATTCTTAGGATATGTTGGCGAAAATTTTGCAGATGCAGCGGTTATAGGAAATATCAATACTTCTCCTTCTCCAGAGCCATGCTATAATGCAGTTAAAGCTGTAGATGCAGGATGTGGATGCCTATATTTATATGGAAATTATGCAGGAGATGTAATGAATTTTGACATGGGAGTTGAAATGGCAGCTGCAGATGGAATTAGAGTTGAGACGGTTTTGGTTACTGATGATGTGGCTTCTTCAGCGAATATTAAAGATCGGAGAGGAATTGCAGGAGATTTCTTTGTATTCAAGATAGCAGGTGCTAAAGCAGCTACGGGTGCAGATTTGGATGAAGTAAAAGCTGCTGCAATAAAAGCAAATGACAACACAAGAACAATGGGAGTTGCACTTGCAGCAGCAACACATCCATCAACAGGTAAACCAATGTTTGAATTAGAGGAAGGACTTATGGAAATAGGCATGGGTATACATGGTGAACCAGGCGTTAGAAGAGGTAAACTACAGGAAGCTGATAAGGTAATTGATGAAATAATGAATCATATATTACCTGACTTACCGTTTAGTAAGGGAGATGAAGTAGCAGTACTTGTAAATAGTTTAGGAGCTACTCCGCTAATGGACTTACATATTTGTTTTAGAAAAGTAGCTCAGATTCTAGAACAAAGCGAAATTAAGATTTATAGGTCATTCGTGGGAGCATATGCTACTACAATGGATATGGTAGGCATGTCAGTTACTCTAATGAAATTAGACAAAGAATTGAAAGAGCTATTAGATTATCCTTGCGATACTCCTTATTGTGTCATCAAGTAATAAAGCAATTGTTTATTAATTGTTCTGAAGCGAACACCAGCGAAATTAGTGGTGTTCGTTTAATAACCTTCAGACTAACATAAGGGAGTGAAAATTGTCATGTATAAGAATTACATACTTGAAAAATCTTACTTCATAAAAGTTATTGAAAATTTAGCGGAAGTTATAGAACAACAAAAAGATTATTTAACTAAATTGGATTCAGAAATAGGTGATGGTGATCATGGCGTAAATCTTAGTATAGGATTTAGAGAGGTTATGAGAAATTTAGCAGAATGGAAAGAAAAAAATATAACGTTTTTCTTTAAAAAAGTAGGTATGGCTTTATTATCTAAAGTTGGTGGTGCTGCAGGACCATTATATGGAGGTTTTTTTATGAAATTTGGAGAACCTGCAGAAAATAAAGAAGAAGTTAATTTTGAAGTTTTTTACAATATGTTTAAAGTGGCAATAGAATCGGTTGAAATGAGAGGTAAAGCTGTAATAGGAGAAAAAACAATGGTCGACGCTTTAAGGCCGGGGTTGGATGCTTTTACAAAGGCTATAGAAGAAAATATAGAGCCCAAAAAAGCATTTGAGATGTTTGTAGAAGCATCTAAGAAAGGTGCAGAATCTACTATCCCATTGATAGCAAAGAAGGGTAGAGCAATGAGACTTGGAGAAAGGGCAATAGGACACCTTGATCCGGGTGCAGCTTCATCAGTGCTAATATTAGAAACATTTATGAATAATTTACCGTAAGTTAGTACAAGATTTTGTATAAGAATATAGCGGATAGTTACAAGTATGCAGTATTAGGCTATAGTTTGATATTCAGTATAATTATTGATATGTTGAGCCATTTTTCATCTCTCTAGTGAAATTCTTAATTTTGTCCTCACCTTTATTTATCCAGAGGGATGTGAATGGCTCAACTTTTTAGATTTTTGGCTCTTTGTCAATAGTTGCGGTGGGCATTTTTTTGAATGCCTGCACTTTAAAGTTGTCTGAACATATAAAGAAATTACCATAAATTTTGTAATAAAAGTAGTTAGTTATTTTCTACCACATTTCCTTCAACATTCTTGTAATTAAAGGACAAAATAGTATAATAATACCTGTAGGAATGTAAAAAACTTTAACTCAAGCATTGCAGTATAATATTCTCTTCCTAAATCTATCGAAATTCTGATAACCATAAGCATTTCTTTTAAGAACCTTAATTTTATTGTTATAACCTTCAGTTACAGAGTTTGTAATAAGGCACGTCAAATGCATTTGCTATTTCTTCAAACCAACGACTAAATACTTTTACACATGTAGCGAAATCAAGAATTCCACTTTCTTTTGCTTTTTGTATCCATAATTTTAGTTCTTTTTTTGCTTCATCAGAAGATTTGCTTTTTAACACGTTATTAAAACTTTCCTTTAGTTGATGGGCTATTCTTAAATCATCACTGTACCAGAACATTACATCCAATTTTTCTTTTTAACTATAATGAAGGCTGTGATATTTTGCGAGGAGCAAATTTCTACTTCTTTTGAAATACTTTCTTTATTCTACTATCTACTAAAACTTCTTGCTTCCTGTCTTTTAGAATGTCTAATATTTTTCTTTTCTTAGGGTCTACAAACCTTCTTTTTCTGGGCACAATAAAAAGTTTTTTTTGCCCCATAATGGTATGTCTTTTATTCTTTGGGTTCTGTAGTCGTGCACCTTAGAGGTTAATTTTCCACATCTTGGGCAAGTATGAGGTTTTTGTTTCATTCTTATATGGAGTTCTATTTCATCTTCACTTTCTATTTGTCCTCCCAAATTATATCTTCAGATTTTAGGAATTTTGTGATATAATTTGTATGCACTTATTCTGATGCCTCTTTTTAATGGATTTTGTTTGGTCACTTCTATTATAACAGGAATTCAGAATAAGTGCGCTTTTTTTATGAGTGATTTTTATCCACCACAACATTTATTATAGAACCAAAAATTTTTAATAAAATTTACCTACGAAAACTTGACACAGACTTTTGCGAATTACCTTTTGACAATACTATAACCTATGAGTCATAATAATCTTGAGGTGATATTTAAAGAGATGCCAAAGCAAACATTTTTTAATCTTCCAGAAGAAAAGCGAAAACTTATTACAGATACACTCATAAGATATTTTTCCCAAAAGCCCTATCACAAGGTTGACATTACAGATGTTGCAAAAGAGTGCTCTGTTGCAAAGGGGAGTATGTATCAGTATTTTGAAAATAAAAAGGATATGTATTTTTATTCAATTGAGATGGCTTATTCTAAATTCTTAGATCTTTTGAATAAAATAAATATAAAGCAGATGAGTATATTTGATTATTACGAAAATTCGTTGAAAACTGTATGGTTGGCTTTAAAATCTCTAAAAGACGAATATATTCTGCTTGAGCGAGCATTTTTTTTCAACGACTCACCATTTAAAGATGAAATAAATGAGAAGTTTTTGACTAAATCGCGTGAGTTTTTAGTTGAGATTGTTAAAAACAACCAGGAAAAAGGATTTATTAGAGATGATATTAATCCTCTTATAATAGCAATTTTTTTAGAAGGTGCAAGTTTTTATTTAAAAAAATTTGTAATAGAAAGAGCAATTAACCAAGAAGGCACCTCTACATATTCTTTGGATATAGAGTATTTTCGTGGTTTTTTTGAACAGTTTTTAAAGCTTTTAAAAGAAGGATTAGAAAAAGAATGAAATATTGTCAAATATGACTTGACAGTCATATGACCAATTAGTCATAATATAAATGAACAATTTTAAGATTTTTGATTGGGAGATGAGCTTGGATGTTTATAGTGGTTGAAAACTTGACACGAATTTACAAAGTGGGAGCGAACAATGTCAGGGCATTGGATGATGTTAGCTTTGAATTTGAAAAGGGGAAAATTTATACAGTTGTTGGACCATCTGGCTCAGGTAAGACTACCCTTTTTAATATCCTTGGAGGACTCGATAGGGCAGATAGAGGAAGGGTTTTTGTTGATAGCAAGGAAATAACAAAGTTTTCCAAAAACGAGCTTGCACTTTACAGGCGCGATTATGTTGGTTTTGTTTTTCAATTTTATAATCTTATAAACGGCCTTACTGTATATGAAAATGTTTTATCAAGTGCAGTTTTGAGCAAAAACTCTCTTGATGTTGATAAGGTTTTGAAGATGGTTGATGTGTATTCAGAAAAAGATAAATTTCCTTTTGAGCTCTCAGGGGGGCAGCAACAAAGAGTGGCCATTGCACGAGCTGTTGTCAAGAACCCATCCATAATTCTTTGTGATGAGCCAACAGGTGCTTTGGATTATGAGAGCGCAAAACTTGTTTTAGAACTTCTTGAGAATGTAAATAAAAGATTCAACGCAACAATTTTAATCATCACCCATAACCTTGCAATATCCAATATGTCAGATGCTACAATACGTCTGCGAAGCGGTAGGGTGGTAGAATTTATAGAAAATCATAACAAAGTACCTGCAAAAGAGGTGACCTGGTAATGGTTATAAAAAGAATTCCAAAAAGGATTATGTTACGAGAAAAGGCTCAGTTTTTGTCAATTGTACTGCTTGTTGCAATTGCTTCAATGGCATATGCTCTTTTTAGTATAACAGTAAGAAATATTGACGAGAATTATAAAGCATTTATTGAAAATCAAAATCAGGAAGATGGAAACTTTATCACATCACTTCCTGTTGACATAAAATACCTTGAATCAAAGTATAATTTAAAGGTTGAAGAAAGACTTATGGTTGACTATTCAGAAGATAATAAAACAATAAGAGTATTTTCAATCTCAAAACAAATAAATAAACCATTTGTAAGCTTAGGGAATATGCCCCACAAAGGTGAGATTTTAATTGATCCAAACTTTTTCAAAAAGCATCAATACAAAATAGGAGATACAATTAAAATTGCAAATAAGAATTTTATTATAAGTGGAATATTTTATTTGCCAGATTACATTTATATTATCAAAAACGATCAAGATTTTTTGCCTGATTCTGAACACTTTGGAATTGCTGCAATGAATGAAGAGGACTTGAAAACAATTGCAAAAGTTTTTCCTTATCATTATTATATGTTCAAAGGGAATCTCAAAGATATTGATAGTTTTAAAAGTGATGTAAATCAAAAATGGGGCCTTTTAAAGTTTGTATCAAGATCAGAAAATCCTCGCATCACTTTTGCTGAGATTAAAATTGACAGTGTGAAAAGGTCAACATTGCCAATAAGTTTGTTTGTGATATTCATGTCATCAGTAATTTTGTTTATTGTTATGCGAAGGCTTATCAACAATATGCATGCAGAGATAGGAACCCTTTATTCCTTAGGATATTCGGATAAAGAGGTAATAAAAGTCTTTATGCATCTGCCAATTTATATTTGGCTAATTGGGAGTATTTTTGGTTCTGTCTTGGGCTTTATTGAAGCAATTCCTTTTTCAACTTTTTTCAGGGCCTATTTTGCTTTACCTGTTGTAAAGAATGTCTATCCTATATCAGAGCTTTTTATTGCAATGTTTCTTCCAGGAGTTTTTATTCTAAGTTCTGGCTATGTTGCCATTAAGAGATTTTTCAAACTTACAATTGTTGAGATGCTTCATGGGGTTGACGAGATAAAGTTCAACAAACTGCCAAGGTTAAGCTTTTTGGATAAATTTAGTTTTCAAAATAGAATTATGTTTAAGTATGGGGTTCGGCATTTCGCCCGAGAAGCTGTTTTGGTGGTAGGCGTGATTTTTTCAACAATCCTTTTGATGTACGGATTGAGTGCAAAAAATGCTGTGATAGATGCAATAAATAAAGTTTATGAAAAGAACTTTGAATACAAGTATATGTATATTTTAAATTCAATCAGTACTCATACAGAGCTAAATTTTAAGAAGTATAAAGTAGAACCTTTTAATTTTCAGGCTTTTGAAACAAAAAATGGCAATTTTAATATTGTGATTTATGGAATTGAGAAGAATTCAAATATGGTTAAGCTTTTTGATGAAAGAGGAGCAAGAATAGAAGTAAATAGTGGTTTTGTCATAACACGACCATTAGCGCAAAAATTAAATGCGAAAGAGGGGCAAGAGATTGAGCTTAAAAATAAGTTTGATGGAAAGAAATACAAATTAAAGGTTGGAAAGATCGCTGATATTCCAGTTGGCAACCAAGGCTTTATGGATATAAATGAGTTCAATAAGATATTCGGGTTTGAAAAAGGAAGTTTTATAGGACTTTATTCTGATACTCCAGTCCAGATTCCAAAACAGATGCTATTTGATGCGCAGGATAAAAATTACATGATAGAAACTCTCAAAGGTTCAGCTGTAACGTTACAAAAATCCATAGAAGTGCTTGGTCTTATCTCAGCAATTTTGGCACTGCTGATAATCTATGTTTTGTCGGGCTTAGCTATTACTGAAAACAAAAAGAATATTGGAATTTTGAAGATGTTAGGATTCAAAGAAAAACAGATTTTCAAGATGATCTTGGGTTTTAACAGCTATTCCTTCGCGATAGGATTTTTGCTTGGTATTCCACTTTCGAAATTTACCATGAACCAGCTTATGAGCTCAGCCACAAAAAATACAGATATTTCACTAACTCTTGATTTGAGCTGGCAGAGTGTAGTTGGTTGTTTTGTTGTACTTGCTGCAACATATATACTTTCAAGATATCTTGTGAGAAGGAAAGTTGCCAAGGTTATGCCAGTAGATATATTAAAAGAACAAATTGATTAAAAATGGAGGCTGTCCAAAAAGGTAAGTGGATAGCCTCTTTAATTCATAGTGTAAAATTATCGTAGGATTTTTTGGGTGAAAAAAAACAAGAGACAACCCCTGTGATAAAATAGATTATGGAAAACAAAACAATACAGAAAGGGGTGTCTCTTGTGAAAAAACATATCTTTGAGGATATTATACTACAAAATGCTCTAAATTTCACTA
>Ga0207429_10143_pt1 | contig 13193 bp, 10 predicted proteins | sample YelNats1bottle13_FD_187545 | JGI IMG/M metagenome (GOLD analysis project Ga0207429, IMG submission 187545) | Hot spring thermophilic microbial communities from Obsidian Pool, Yellowstone National Park, USA - site 1 bottle 13 (SPAdes) (version 2) | ecosystem: Environmental > Aquatic > Thermal... | reverse complement strand
ATTAGATTTCTTGCCAATTAACGTATCTATCTCCCAATGCCCAAAAACTTCACGGCTTTCAACTTCTTTAGGCCTAAAATCAATACTTTTACCCATAATACGTTTATTTTTACGATTTTGTTTCTTTCTTGGTTTTAAACGTAGTTTTAAAGGTAAATCAATGTTTTTAACTTTTAATAATCCTCTATCTATATAGTTGTACAGTGTTTTAGTACAAACAATAGTTTTATTATTCCAGCTTGGGTCCTTTTTACAATAACCTACAACTGCATCTGGTGACCACTTTTCATTTAATATTTTATTTTCAGCATATTTCAAGAAATTTTCTGCTTTAGCTACTTTAAATTTAGCTCCGCAATTTGAGCGATTTTTTTCGTAGATAGCTTGACCGGTTTCGGGAAAATAGCTTGTATAAGAAGATAAATCACTTCTAAGTTGTGTAGTAGTTCCACGTTTAATTTCACGGCTTATAGTGCTTGGAGATCGATTAAGTTTTTTTAGCAATATACCGAATACTTCTTCCTTCTTTGAGTAATGCATAGATCTCTCCTCGTTCATAGCTAAAAGCCTGAAAAAATGGCTCCTAAAGTATGCAAAAGGCATTTTGCTTTTAGTGAGGCAGGCTTTTTTTAAATCACTTAAAAGATAAAGATAAGAGCTAGAGGGAAGGTCTCTCCCGGGTGCAATTTTTAGGCTACTGGCTAAATGTGCCTGAGATTTTATCTGTTAGCGATGTGGTGGTGTTGACTTCTAAACATGAGGGATTCTCTAGGGCCATAAAAGTCCATCATTAGTTCTACCTATGACATCTATCAAAAATATCTGCACATGATCTGGGAAAATCACCAGAGGCCATTTAATTCCCACGTGACTCGTGATATACTGGCATTGGGGGCAGTACTTTTTTGGCTGGTTTGTCTACCCCTGTTACACTGTTACATCACAGGTGGTTGAGGATTGCCACCTTCAATTTCCACAATTTTTGGAATAACGTCCTGTTGAAAGTACAAGCTCTGTTTAGGAAGGAGAGGAATTCTTATGTCTCGAATCAAGGGGGTATAGGGGGTATTATATGGAAAACCGGGCGGCTAGTGCTGCAATAGACGAAAACAAAAGGATAATCAAAATTGCTATAAAGCATCGATGCAAGATAAACTTTCGCTATGTTAATGAAAAAGGGGAAGAAACAAGACGCACTGTCCATCCGTGGGTATTGTTTCAGTACAGGACTTTTGGTAGTGGGGTAATATATGTGTATGTCGCTGGATTTTGTGAGTTACGCGGAGAGCTTCGTACCTTTCGCCTTGACCGAATGAGCGGAGTGACGTTAGTTAATGAATACATTTTCTTTGAAGACATTGATATTGGCTCTTTGAAGGATAAGTTTGATGATACCTTTATAGGAAAGGCAAAAATTCTTAAAAGCGTTTGCGAGTTAAATAATCAACTTTCAATCTCGCAGGATGGTAGTGCTAGGAAATCCTCTGTAGATGGAAAAGTCTACGGATACTATGGGGCAAAGCCAGTGTTACGGCAAAAACCATCCTGGGTTGACGAAGTGGGTGCAGATAAAGAATATCCAAAACCATGGCATTCATTAAAATTAACAAACTCCCTTGGTAAATGTAGATCGCCACTGGAGGAAAAGGTGATGACTGCACTTGATGAAGACGATGAGGTTGTTGGCTATGAAATAGAACCGTTTAAGATTCGCTTTTGGGCAGGATCAGTTCAAAGGTTCTATACGCCAGATCTACTTGTTACATACAGTAACGGCAGGAAGGTAATTGTTGAAATAAAATCCAAGAGAGATGTTTCGTTGGCTATAAACCTGGCAAAATTTCAAGCGATAGAACAGTATGCCATTGAGAACGGATATACCTTTGAAGTATGGACAGTCGGACCCGGTGGCGTGGTAACTTCCATACCATGGAAAGACAGAGCCATTACGAGTTTCGAAGGACGGAGACGGGGGATAAGTTCGCAGAAGAAACAGGAATCTGGCTGCCTGACTGTTGTGATTATTTTCATTATAATCATATTTCTATTATGGGTGAGAGCGTAGATAGCTTTTTGCAAGTAGAAACAATTAGCAATAGAGAGATTAAACCACTTATGTATAACATACAAGACGGAACCATCAGAGTATTGGCAAAAAAGATTGCTATACGTAGAAAATGTTCACGGATTACTGAAAGGGATTATTTGAAGTAAAACCTGATATTATTTCTTTGCATTTATCAAAAGCAGGATGGTTAGGAGGACTGGCTGCAAAGTGGTTGAAAATACCTGTAGTTTTTACAGCCCATGGTTGGGCTTTTACTGAAGGAGTTCCCAAGAGGCAACAGATAGTTTATAGGTGGGCAGAAAAATTAGCAGCTCCCTTTGCTGGTAAAATAATTACAGTTTCTGACTATGATCGTAAACTTGCTATAAAGTACAAAATTACCTATCCAAATAAAATTATTACAATACATAACGGGATGCCTGATATTGATACTACTCTTTTTGCTAAACCTGAAGTTGAACCAGTACATTTAATTATGGTAGCTCGCTTTGAAGAACAAAAAGATCATATTTTATTGTTAGAAACTCTTGAGGAACTGAAAGATTTACCCTGGACATTAGAATTAGTAGGTGATGGGCCATTGATGGGAATAGTTAGAGAGAAAGCCGAAAAGTTAGGAATTTCAGATAAAATTCAATTTTCTGGTGCTTGTGATGATGTACCTTGTAGATTGGCAAAAGCACAGATTTTTATTCTAACATCAAAATGGGAAGGATTTCCACGTTCTATTTTAGAAGCAATGCGCGCTGGACTTCCAGTTATAGCTTCTGATGTATGAGGAGTAAAAGAGGCGGTTATTGATGGACTAACAGGATACATTATTCCAAGGGGAGATAAAGAGGAACTGAAAAAACGTTTGAAGGAACTAATATTAGATTTTCATAAGCGTATTAGGTTTGGATTAGCGGGGCGAAAAAGATACGAAGAATTTTTTACTTTTGAACGCATGGCCAAACAGACTATGGAAGTGTATCAAGAAGTCATTAGGCAAAAATCTAGCAAAATGTTATAATTTTACGAGGAGTAAAGTAAAATGCTAGAAAATTTTAGCAATAGGGAGTTAGCAATTGGTTTTTGGCTACTCATATTATTGGTTTTAGTGATCTATAAAAAAGATACTAGGCACTCGTTATGGGATTTTCTCAAAGCATTTTTTGACAGAAAATTGATTGGTTGGCATATAAGTATGGTTTTATATGTATCATTAACAGTTTTTATATTGTTTAAAATTGGACTCTGGGAGTTTAAATTATTAAAAGATACTATTATATGGTATATAGTTACTGCTATTCCTTCTACTATAAAATCGATAAACGAAGCTAAAGATATGAAATACTTTAAAGAGATGGCAAAAAATAATCTCAGCATAGGTGTTCTGGTGGGATTTATTGTGGATTCGTACAACTTTTCATTAATCTGTGAAATTATTTTAATTCCTTTGTTTGTTTTTTTATCTCTTATGCTAGGAATTGCTGAACACAAGGTAGAGTATGAAAATAAAGAGTACGAAATAACAGCTAATCTGTTGAGATACACGACTGCAGGTGTTGGTTTGTTTTTAATATTTAGTTCATTAAACAGATTTTTAAGTGATATAAAAAATATTGTTCTTTTGGAACTTATAAAAGATTTTATTTTACCAATAACTCTTTCAATGATGTTTATTCCATACATATATTTTCTCGTGTTATATTCATCTTATAAAAAACTTTTTATGAGACTGAAATTTAAAAAGACTATTGATGATAAATATAGAACTTTTCTGTATTTGAAGATATTATTGTTCTGTAGATTTAATATTAATAAGGTAAATAATTTTATCGATTATAGTGAAATAATGAAAAGTTATGTCAAAAGCAAAGATGATATAAACCGGTTGTTTAAAAATTATAAGATAAATGCACGTACCCAAAAAGCTTTAAATCTGCAACGATAATTCTACCCAAGTGACAAATTATTTTAATAGGTGGTGTCTCTATGCATACGCATTTTCATAAATTCTTCAAATTAAGCAAATTCATTGTCTTCGTCGTAGACCTACTATTAATCCACGCTGGATTTATACTTGCTTATATTATTAAATTTGGTATAAGTCCTCCAATTGTAAATCTTCAGCCTTATTATGAATTAATTCCCGTAATTACATTGTCTGCTATTATTTTGTTTCATGTTTATGGCTTATATACTATATCGCGAAGAACTTACGGAGATATAGTATTTTCTTTAATTCTTTCTTTACTTCTGTTGCAGGTTATAACAGTAGCTTCAACATTTTTTATAAGACAGTTTGCATTTCCACGGAGCATATTTATCATAGCTTTTGTAATTCAGTTCACATTATTATCACTGTGGAGATATTTAGTACAAAATGTAAGAAAATATGTGCATGGCGAGAAGAAAGTAATGATTATAGGTGAAAAAGAAGTAGCAGAAAAATTGGCGAAGAAATTAATTTCAAGTTCTAGAGGTTGGTTTGATATAAAGTACATAATAAGTCCTCAGAGATATGATGAGATTATTGATCACATTAATGAGGTAGACGCAATATATATATGCAGTGGTGTTGATGAGAATCTTAAAACCCATCTTGTTTATGATTCAATGAAATTTAAAAAACATCTTTTTATTGTACCAAATTTAAGAGATATTCTTTTAGTAAAATCGCAATTTGTGCAATTTGATGATGTTCCTGCTATAAGTGTGAATTATCCTTCCTTGACCAATGAAGATAAATTGATTAAAAGACTTTTCGATGTTATTTTTTCACTAATTGGGATATTTGTTACTTTGCCATTAATGCTCATAATTGCCTTATTAATTAAGATGACTTCACCTGGTCCAGTGATTTATAAGCAGTTAAGAGTAACAGAAAAAGGTAAGAAGTTTAATGTGTATAAGTTTAGGACAATGGTCAAAGATGCTGAAAAGATAACAGGACCTGTTTTAGCTACAGAGGATGATCCGAGGATTACAAAAGTAGGCAAGATATTAAGGGCAACTAGACTTGATGAACTACCACAATTATTTAATGTTTTGAAAGGCGATATGAGCTTTGTAGGTCCCAGACCTGAAAGGCCATATTTTGTAGAACAATTTGAAAAGCAGTATCCTTCATACAAGTACAGGCATAATGTAAAGGCAGGGATAACAGGTCTTGCACAAGTATTTGGAAAGTATACGACAGATGTGGACGACAAATTGAGATTGGATCTTATATATATCACAAATTACTCTTTGTGGCTTGATATTAAGATAATATTGTTGACATTAAAGACCATATTCATAAAAGAAGCATCTTCTGGTGTGAAAAGAGAGATGGAATTAGAAGAATTATTGAAATCTTTGAATTATAATGTCTACAGTGAGTTAGGAATTACGAAAATAGACAAGTAAGGAGATGTAATATTAATGAAAGTTTTAGTTACAGGTGGTGCAGGTTTTATAGGTTCAAACATAGCAGATTTGTTGATTGAAAATGGATATGAAGTCGTAATAGTGGATAATCTTTCAACAGGAAAAGAAGAATTTATAAATAAAAAGGCCATTTTTTATAAAAAAGACATCACAGATGATGACTTATGTGAAATATTTAAAAAGGAAAAACCTGATTATGTGATACATCAGGCAGCTCAGATAGATGTGCAGAAATCAATTGATAATCCTGTATTTGATGCGAAAGTAAATATACTTGGAACAGTAAATTTATTAGAATGTTGTAGGAAAAGTGGTGTTAAAAAAATTGTATATGCCTCATCAGCAGCAGTGTATGGAAATCCTGAGTGTCTTCCTATTGATGAAGGACATAAAATAAATCCCATATCCTACTATGGTATATCAAAGCACACACCAGAGCATTATTTTGAGGTATACAGCCAATTGTATGGCTTAAAATATACGATTTTGCGCTATGCAAATGTATATGGGATAAGGCAGGATCCAAAAGGAGAAGGTGGGGTAATATCTATTTTTATAGATAAAATGCTTAAAGGAGAAAGGCCTATTATTTTTGGAGATGGAAATCAAACGCGGGATTTTGTTTATGTGAAAGATGTGGCTAAAGCGAATCTTCTGGCACTGGAGAGGGGAGATAATGAGGTTGTAAATATAAGCACGAATAAACCTACGAGTATAAATGAGCTTGTTGAGATAATGAATAAAATCATGAATATTTCTTTAGAGCCTATTTATACAGAGCCTCGAAAAGGAGATATAATGCATAGTTATCTTGATAATAAAAAAGCATTAGATGTGCTTGGCTGGAAACCGGAGTATAGTTTAGAAGAGGGATTAAAAGAGACAATTGAGTATTATAAAGGAGTAACGGCAAATAAGGCTATGAATATTCCCTGAAAAATTTCGGGAGGGGCAATTAAATGAAAAAAGACAAGTCTCCGACAGTAGGCTATTTATTGGCCTTTTTCTTGGGGGGTTTTGGAGTACATCTTTTTTATTATCAAAAATATCTAAAGGCCGTGATATATCTCTTGATCGTCATATTTTCCGGGGGCAAATTGCTCCCTTTGACTATGGTATTGGGTTGGATAGATATGTTTTTTATTAAGAAATGGCAGAAGGAGTATTCAGAAAGGGAAGAAAAGGTTTCAAAGAGGCTTCCCGAAACACCAACTCAGCTTCCTTTTACGAAGGAAATTACTCAAGTCAAAAAACTTGAACCTTCTCCAGAAAAAGTTTTACTTCAAAAAGGAAAAGAGAAATTTTACAAGGAAGAAGATATCATACTGCCAGAATATGCTCATCTTGAAACTCCTCTCTACATAAGAAAAGAAATTGAGGAACTAAAAAATTCTGTCAAAGCCAAAAAGTCGAGCTCACCTGCTATAGAAATTACCTTTTCCACTCGCGATACAGAGTTTATGAAAGATTCAATTAAATACGCTGATATGAAACTCAACAAGGCGGATTTTGTGCCATTGAAGGTGTATTGGACTACTTTTAGAGATTTGGACGAAAGGCAGAAGAGGTGGTATTTCTACTGGAGGTATCAGGCACTAAACGGCAATTATTTGGACACAGATTTGAGCTACGTAATCTTATTTGTTTATGAACTCTTGAACTATACATTCAATCAAAATGCTGCGTTCAACGTTAGTATGATGGTCCGCTTACGGGAGGCGTACAAGGATAGACTTCCTGATTTGGACAGATATATTGTGCCCTGGATAAGGGATATGTTGGTAGAACTGAATGAAATTGAATTGGCTTATAAATGGGGATTAGGGGCAGAACCGTATTCTGGGCTCAATTTTTATCAGATTTTTAAAGAATATCAAGATGATATTAGCAAAATACCTATGGAAGAATGGCGAAAGGTTCTATATGGATATTCAGAAACCACCTTTTTTAAAACCAATGCCCAAAGAGTATATGCTGTTTTTGAACAGGCTTTAAAATTATTTCAAAGGATAAATATAGAAGAGGGATTAGATCTGGAGAAAGCCTGGTTTAAACCAGAAGAAAAAATAGAGACATATCACTTTTTTAGTAGTGCAGTAATAGGGCGAAATGTTCCAAGCCGTATTATAAAGTACTTACAATATGTGCCTACAGATTATTTCTACAATGAAGTAACAGCTTTATTCCGGCTTTCAGAGAATGTTGCTCGATTGCTCGCTGGAGTTACCAGACAGATTCAAGTAAACGAAGAATTGTTGCCTCCTGGGTTTAAAGAGGCTTTATTAGAGGAAATAAAGAGATTAGATCTGACGAAGGATGTAGGCCTCAAAAGCCGTTTTTCTCCAGATAAAGGAGTAAAGAGTCGTTTTACTCAAGTAGCATCGGCAGAAAAGGAAGAGTCAAAACATATTATACCTCCAAGACCAGTCCAAACCACAGGGATAGACGGCGAGGAAACTGAACCTGAACTGGACTTGCCTGAAATAGACATTCCCGAAAATAGGTCTCGAATCCGCTTGTCTGACGAAGAAGTTGATGTGGAAGGGTTTATTTCTTCCTTAACAGAAGAGGAATCTAAATTTATCAGCACGTTTTCTAATGGAAAGAAAAGTATAAATGAAGCAGAGGAACAGTTAAAAGACCAAGGCGTTCCTGTAACAATTTTTGTCGAGCAGATAAATGCTAAAGCGGAGGAATATTTAGAAGATGTCTTTATTGAGCTCATAGGAGAAGAGTATGTGATAAACGAAGAGCTGGTAACTGTATGGGAAGAAGTGGAGAGGAGAAATCGGCATGAAAATTAAAAGGAGAGATTCAGCAGATATTTTAAGTGCATTGGCAGGCGGGGTGGTTCCTAAAAGAGGTCTCCAGTATATAATGGTGGGCCGGGAAGCGGAAATGAAACAAATAAGAGAAGAGTTAAGAGACATAAAAGAAAATGGAAACTCTATGATCAAGTTTTTTATCGGCGCCTATGGAACTGGAAAAAGTTTCATGCAAAATTTTGTTAGGCAAGCAGGTTTAGAAGAAGGATTTGTAGTTACCAATGCGGATTTTACTCCTTATAGAAGATTGTATGGAAGCGATAATCAAGCTCTGGCCTTGTACAATGAATTGATAAAAAATCTATCAACCAAGTCCGCACCCCAAGGGAACGCCCTGCCAATTATTTTAGATCAGTGGATAATGGGTTTGCAAAAGAAAGTAATGGAAGACCTAGATTATGAAGATAAAGCTGTTTTGGAGGACAGTGTATTTGTTCAAACAGTAGAGAAAGAAATTGTTAAAGCTGTTTCTCATTTAGATGAGTTAACGGGTGGTTACGATTTTGCAAAAGTTTTAAGTATTTACTATAAAAGTTTTGTAAAACAAGATAAAGAAAAACAGCGTCAAGTTTTGAGGTGGCTCAGAGGAGAATATTTGACCAAAACCGATGCAATGCGGGACTTAGGAATTAGAGAGATTATCGATGATAGCAATTATTATGCTTACTTAAAAGTGCTGTGTAAATTTGTGAGGCAAGCAGGGTATTCAGGCTTGATTATCAATTTAGATGAAGCAGTCAATCTATATAAGATTACTCATAGAGAAGCCAGAGAAAAAAATTATGACTATATCCTGATGATCTACAATGACATTTTGCAAGGTTCAGTTGAGGGTTTGTATATAACGTTTAGCGGTACCCCTGAGTTTTTAGAGGATGAGCGGCGTGGGCTTTACAGCTACCAGGCATTGAAGCGACGTTTGAAGCCAGCGGTGGAAAAGGGAGAATATCAAGATTTAAGGCAGGCAGTAATAAAATTAACTCCCCTTACGCCTGAAGAAACTTTGATCTTATTGATGAATATACGGGATATCCACGCAGCCCATTATGGTTATGAAATAAATGTGACGGACGAAGAAATTCGAAAGTATCTACTGTGGACATACAAACGACCAGGTGCTGACAAGCACATTATTTTAGGAGATGTGATCAGGCAGTTTATCAGTTTTTTGAATATTAAAATGGAACATCCTGCTCTGAATTTTGAAGAATTGTATATAGAAGAAGAGACTAGAGAAAGCAACTCCTCGGAGAAAGTTATCGATATCCATGAACGTTTTAAAAGGACTCGGCTTTCATAACCTGGGAGGCAAATAAATATGAGCCAAATATTTTATAAGCTATCAGATAAAGTGCAAAAGAAAATATGGGACATGGGATGGAAACATTTTACCCCTATCCAAGAAAAAGCAATCCCTGTGATTATCGATACAGAAAAAGATGTGGTTTTGTCGTCAGGTACAGCTTCTGGAAAAACTGAGGCTGCATTTTTGCCCATCATTAGCAAAATCGAGAAGACAGCTCCTAGCGTTTTGAAGGTTCTTTACGTTTCTCCTCTAAAGGCTTTGATTAATAATCAATTTGAGCGACTTCAAAAATTATGTGAAGAGATGAATATTCCTGTGCATAGGTGGCATGGTGATGTGGGCCAACACAGTAAGAAAAAATTAATTGATAATCCTGCTGGCATATTACAGATTACTCCCGAATCCATTGAAAGCTTGTTCATAAACAGAACCCGCTCTTTGAAGCAATTATTTCAGGACCTCGAATTTATTGTAATTGACGAACTCCACGCTTTTATTGATACAGAAAGAGGAGTTCAGCTCCGATCTCTCTTATCTCGTATTGAGCAATACACCAAAAAGCCCCCTCGGATCATCGGGTTGTCAGCAACAATCGATAATTTTTCTCTGATTAAAAAGTGGGTTAATTGCAACAATCCAGATAATGTGGAAATCATTGAAGTAAAGGGATTTGAGAGGGACATCTATTACAGTTTAATGCATTTTGAAAAAACTAAAACAGGAAATTATCCTCTGGAATTATACGAAGATATTCTAGAACTGACCCGGAACTATACCTCTTTGATTTTTTTTAATAGTCGGGCAGCAGTAGAAGAGGCTACAGTAATTTTAAATCGTTTAGCTCAAAGGGAGGGCCTGAGAGAAAGGTATTATGCCCATCATTCTTCAATAGCTAAGGCAGAACGGGAATTTGTGGAGAAGCTGATGGCAGAGTCCACTGAGATTAAAAGCGTTATAGCTACAAGCTCCTTAGAACTAGGGATCGATATAGGGGAAATTGATCTGGTAATACAGGTGGATAGTACATTTACGGTTTCTTCTTTAAAGCAGAGATTGGGCAGATCAGGAAGAAAGCAAGGGGAAGGTCAATATTTACAGATGTATACCACAGACAAATATGGATTGCTGCAATCTATTGCAGTGATGGATCTCTTGTTGCAAGGTTGGACTGAACCCAGCAAAGGCTATCCGTACCCATATGATATTTTATTTCATCAAATTATTTCTATATGTCACCAGCTGAACGGTATCCCTCTTGAGGAACTTGTTTCATTGATAAGTGAAAACGCTGCCTTTCATGAATTGCCGGAATCAGATATCCGTATATTAATTGAGCACATGATTGAGAAGGAATATTTAGAAATATTGGCCGATACACAGGAATTAATTGTAGGACTAGAGGGGGAACGATTGCTAAGACAGAAAGATTTTTACTCCGTCTTCATGACCCCAGAGGTCTATGAAGTTTTTTACGGAACTAAAAATATAGGAGAAATCGAAAAAACTTTTCTTTTAAACGAAGGAGACAATATCATTCTTGCTGGGCGGTTGTGGAAAATAGAAGAAATAGATTTTCATAAAAATAAAGTATATGTAAAAAAAGCGGTGGATGGAAAGCCTCCTAGATATTCAGGTGGACCAGGACCATTGCACCCCCGTATTCCTGAACGCATGCACGAAATATTGTGTTCAGACTGTAAGTTTGATTTTATTGATGAGAGGGCCCAGACTGTTTTAGAGGAATTAAGGACACCTTATAGATATTTCAATGTTAAGCCAGACGAAAGGATTATCTGGAAAACGAAAGAGGGCTTACTATTTGAAACCTTTACTGGCACAAATATTTTTAGAACTTTGATATGGATGTTGCGCTATTATGGAGTTGACGTGGTGAAAACAGACGGAATCGGACGCATGGAGATTCCCGCCAGTGATGAATTTATCGATATTTTACAGGATATTAAGAGAAGAAAGTGGTCTCTAGAAAGTTTATTGCCCTATACTAGGGAACAGGAATTTTTTATCTCCAAGTATAGCCCTTTCCTTCCCCCAAAATTGCAAATAAAAATGCACGGGGCTCATAATGTGGATATCGAAGGGGTATTGAATTTTTTAGATAAATTCCGTATCCGAGAGATAAGTTTGGAGTAAATGCCAGTTTGAACGAATTTTCTTGTTCTGTAAAACTTTTTCTGTACAGAGTGCCCAGTAGGAGAAGAATGTTTGGCGTTTCGGCTAAAAAACATTTTGGAAAGCTGGCCGGCTGGGTTCAGAGAGCTTCTTATGTTTTAGATAAAATTTACTGCCGAAAGAAAAGATGTGCAGAATGCGGGATAAGGGAAATTTGCTGTGAAAAGGAGTAATGGGGTGAAATTATGAGAATTCTCCATACGGCAGACCTTCATTTAAAGGGATATGAAGACGAAAGATGGGAAGCTTTAGAAGAATTAATAGAAGTGGGGAGAAAAGAGAAAATCAATCTCTTGGTGATAAGTGGTGACCTTTTTGATACCGAGGTAGAGGTAGAAAAATTAAGGCCCCATTTGAGAAGTATTTTTTCTGACAATGATTTTAAAATTCTTATAATCCCTGGAAATCACGATAAAGGAGCTTACACTAAGGGTATGTATTGGGGCGAAGACGTGACGGTTTTGACCCATCTCTATGAACCTTTTGAATTAGAAACAGTCAGAGTGTGGGGTATGCCTTTTGAAAATATAGAAGGTAGAGAAATGGTGCAAAAAATTCGAACCTTGGAAGACAGGCTGATTCCAGACAAGACCAATATTTTACTTTATCATGGAGAATTGGTGGATAGCTACTTTGCCCGGGAGGATTTTGGTGAAGAAGGAGAAGGCAGGTATATGCCGGTGAAACTTTCTTATTTTGAAGGTTTAAACCTACAGTATATACTGGGGGGACATTTTCATTCTCGCTATAACGTATGGGAAGTAGAAAAGGGCAAATATTTTGTTTACCCTGGATCTCCAGTTTCTGTTACTAAAAAGGAAACAGGTCAGCGCAAGGCAAATATTTTTGAAATAGGAGAGCCTCCCCAGGAATACCTTCTCGATACTCTACACTTTGAGGAAGTTACTTTAAAACTAGACCCTTTTGATCCTCGTCATCCTTTAGACATATTAGAGAACTATCTCAAAAATCTCCACCCCAAAGCCCAAGTACTTTTAACCGTATCTGGGTACCTTCATGGGGAAAAGTTGGGGATGGGGGAGGAAGAATTAGTGGAAAAGGTGAGAAAATTAGCTTCAGGAAAAATTGCAGGGGAAAACTACCAATTTAGAGATATAAGCAGAATATGGGAAGACGACCTTTTTAAAAAGTTTTTAGAAACCCTAGAGAAGGAGGGCGTTGAAGAAGAGGAAAAAAAGCATTTGTCTGACTTAGTCCTCCAAGCCATAATGGAGCATTCCTGTAATGAATAAAAAATAAGGGAGAATGAACTTTGAAAAAATAAGTACCTCCTGATAAAATACAGAGTGTAAGTTCTAGAACTTACCTCGAATTATCAAAATAAACAGGAGGTACCTAAAATGAAGTATACACAAAATGAAAAGATTTT
>Ga0207429_10141_pt1 | contig 13304 bp, 8 predicted proteins | sample YelNats1bottle13_FD_187545 | JGI IMG/M metagenome (GOLD analysis project Ga0207429, IMG submission 187545) | Hot spring thermophilic microbial communities from Obsidian Pool, Yellowstone National Park, USA - site 1 bottle 13 (SPAdes) (version 2) | ecosystem: Environmental > Aquatic > Thermal... | reverse complement strand
GGCTTGTTCCTTTATACTGATCTACTTCAAATTGTGCAACACCATATCCTACACCAAAAGGTCCTTCATGAGATAATACTTCCGCTTTAACCTCATAACCATCAAGAGCTCCCAACATAACGCAAACAGACCTAAACCCACACTCTGCGGCTTCTTCAATTAAGCCTTTGTCCATTCCAATTATTTCTTCTACCTTCATCTCAGAAAGCAAGTCTAGAAGTTTTTTGTCAAAAACTTCTCCCTTTGGCGTATAGCCATTTGGACTATTGGGGGTCAATTTGTGAGATAAATCCCCACTGGCGATAAAAACGACCTTTTTGTTTGAATTTCTTATAGCATCTCCAATTGCAGTGCCAAATTCATAAAGCTGTTCAAAGGACAAAAATCCATAAGAAATATGGACTAATCTAAAGTTAGAATAATGTTTTGTAACAAAATATAAAGGTACAATAGTTCCATGGTCAAGCTTTTTTGGAAGCACATATTTTTTGGCTAATTCATCATCTACTTCTGCAATAGGTATATCTCTCTTTCTAGATTCTTCTACAATTTTTTCAACAAGTTCTAAATCATTCTCAAATTCAAACCTTACACCTCTTGCACCAAACTGTCCAAGGTCTCCTTCTAAACGAGAAAAAACAGTCACTGCTACAGCATCTCTAAAAACGTATCCATGAGGAGTGATAACTATTACTGTATCAGGTTCTTTTTCTTTTATGTTATTTGAGACAATGTTAAATGAATCTATCGTCTTTTGAATTTTTTTTTCTTCTCCTCGCCCTACTTCAGGTACGATTATCGGTGGATGAGGCATGAGATAACAAGACAGCAAAACTCCCATTTTTAACACCTCGACACTTTTTCTTCTCATATTTGATTATACCACAATAACAAAAGCTTCATCCCTTATAAATTAATATTAGGGTGAAGCTTTTTAAATTTTTATAATTTACTATATGAGCTTTATTTACCCATTATTACTTTTACTTCATGAGTTTTACCATCATTTAAATCGGGAATTTTATTACCTTCAATCAATTTGCCATCTATATAAATTTCCTTTACACCTTTCTGAACATGTTCCTTATTTTCAACAACAATATTATAAATTGAGTTTCTAAACTTCCTTGTATAAGTAAAACCTTCCCATTCTGCAGGAATAGCTGGGTCAACAATTAAACCATCATAATCTGCACGTATACCCAAAATCCAATTAGTAGCTACCCTATGAAGCCATTGTGCAGAACCAGTATACCACGTCCAGCTTCCACGGCCATAATTAGGGGACTGGGGTCCATCCGTATTTCCTGGCAATACATACGGTTCAGCTTTATAATGCTCAATATTGCTCGAACGATTAGGAGGACATATTTTTCTATAAACTTCATAAGCTTTGTCAATTTGATTAATTAAAATATATGCTATAATAGACCAAGTAGCTGCATGAGTATATACTCCTCCATTTTCGCGAAGACCAGGCGCATATCTTGTAATATATCCAATATCTTCTCTTACTTTACTGTAAGCGGGATAAAGTAAAAGGGTGCCATAATCTCTAAGCAAATATTTTGATACAGATTCCATACAAACTTTACTTCTTTCTGCATCTGCTATTCCACTAATTACTGCCCATGTCTGTGGATTTAAATAGATAAATCCCTCATCATTTTCTTTGCTTCCTACTTTTTCACCTTCATCAGTAGTAGCTTGTAAATACCACTCTCCATCCCAGCCAAATCTATTTATAGAATCCTTAAGAGTATTTTGAACATCATCGCATTTATTGGCGAATTTTATATCCCCTATTTTTCTTGCAATATATTTAAAGTCCTCAAGAATAACGTATAAAAATTCTCCAAGCCAGAAACTCTCTCCTTTCCAGTCCCAACCAACTGCACTTAATCCATCGTTCCAGTCATTTTCTCCAATCAGTGGAACACCTCTTGGGCTAAATCGCATGAATGCCCTTTCAATTGAGCGTTTACAATGTTCATAAAGATTGCCTTCATTACCATCCAGGAAAGGCACTACTTCATTAAGTATATCAAAGTCGTTTGTCTCCTTTAGATAATTTATCGTTATAAACGGAAGCCATAGCAAATCATCAGAACATTTTGTTTCAGGCCCATTACCAGATATAGTCATCCACCAATGTAGTACAGTCCCGTCTCTTTTTTGTTTTGATGCATGCATGAGAATTTGCCTTTTTGTATATTCTGGTATACTCTCTAAAAATATCATAGAATCCTGAAGTTGGTCTCTATAACCATAGCCACCGCTTATCTGATAATATGCTGCTTTACCCCATATACGACATGATATTGCTTGGTATTTAAGCCAGATATTAGTCATAATATTCATTCCATCATCAGGTGTATTTATTTTTTCACTATCAATAAATCGGCTCCAAAATTCCTTAACTTTTTCAAAGGCATTTTCAACTTCAGTTACATTATTGTATTTTCGTGAAAGCTCTAAAGCCTCTGTGAGATTATCTGCACAACCTAAAGTAAAAGCAATTTTCTTAGTTTCACCTGGATCAAGCACAACTTCAACTTGAAGAGCGCCAATGGCATCACCAAATCTTCCTGTATTTTTCTTCAGAAACTTTTCCTCCATTGCCTTTGGATTTGCTTGTGAACCATACATACCTATAAAAGATTCTTTATCCCCATCGTAAGAAACAGGCACTTCGCTTGTCGTATGAAAAGCTACATATTCCCAGCTTCTATTGTTGTGCTGTCCTTTTTTATTCGCCAGACCCCATAAATATTTATTTACTATAAATCCATTTATATCTTTCTCATATTTCGTATCAATAAATATTTTGTGAAACTCTCTATGCTCATCGTGCCCAAAACCCAAATTCCACTCAAGGTACGTAAAAAGGTTAAGTACGCGTTTTCTATCAGTTTCATTAGTTAGTGTCAGTTCCCATAATTCTACTGGTTCATATGGTGCAACAAACATTTTCAAACTGCTTTTTATGCCGTTCTTTGTCTGGGTTATTACAGAATACCCCATTCCATGGCGGACTTCATAAAAGTCAGGTTCGCTGCATACAGGTTTCCATGATGCAGACCAAAATTCTTTGGATTCCTCATCTCTAATGTATATGTATTTCCCCCATTCATCCTTGATTATGTCTTGGGAATACCTTGTAAGACGATTTTCAACAGCATTACCTCTCCAAGAAAAGCCACTACCCGTTTGTGAAACTATAAATGAATAATCACCATTGCTTATTACATTTACCCAAGGACGCGGAGTCTTTGGCGTCTTTATGACATACTCTCTTCCATCCTCAGAAAAATATCCATATTGATTTTCAAACATTTTTTTGTATGACATAGCATTTTCTCCTCTCGCAGAAATTTTATTTATTATTTGCCTTCATAGAAACTATTTTGATTTCGTAATCATTTGAAGAAACAATTTTTTTGCTGCTGTCTAAAATCCTGGCTACTAACTTATAATCACCATCCGGCAACTCTTTTGAAGCAGAATATGTAAACTTGAGTATTTCTTTTACTGTATCCTTTTCAATATTAAAATCCCCACTTTTTATGATAGTTTCATTTCCATCTTTTTTAATTAAAAGTTCGTATTGATAATTTTCAATGTCCTTATGATAATCATTTATAACGTACAATCTTATTTCTACACCTTTTTCTTTCATCCATGTGTTTCTCATCATTTTTACAACCGGAAGTAAAGGCTGGTAGGCTTTCTTTAAAGCAAAATATCCTAACTTTGGTTCTCTATTATAATCAACTATTGACCACGTTATAGAAGGCCAACAGTCTACAAACATAAACTGGTATATACCGCTTAAATCTTTATATTTATCCAGGCGATATTCTTCAATAGCATATTTTAAAAGTTTAGCTTGATATAGCTGAGAATTTTTTATAAATTCTTCTAAGTTATTTCCCATCTGTATTTTTGCTACATTAAATGTCTCATCGTATTGAAAATCGTGATACTCCATCTTATCCCAATCAGGTGGCCAAGTTTCACCACAAATTTCTTTAGCTATTTTTATGTTAGGCATAGCTTGTGCTCCAAATTCACTTACTATTGGTTTGTAAGGTTTTGTCATAAACTCTTCCATAGATGTATAATACCAACCAGGATAAGGATGTTCGCGATAATCAGAGTGCTTATGGACATATCTTGTAGAATCAAGTGCACAGACTGTTTTATAAAGGACCACATCTAATTCCTCTGTATTTACACTAGGTTCATTATGACAGCACCATATTCCAATAGATGTATGATTATAAAGAGTCTCAACCATGTCTTTTATTTGGGTTATCGCATTTTCTATGAATCTGTCACTTCGATCGTAACTCCATTGCAACGGAAAATCTTGCCATACAAGTATGCCTTCTTTATCACAGGCTTCATAAAATTCTTTTCTCGTAATATGAGCATGTACACGAACAGAATTAATATTAGCTTCTTTTATTAGTTTTATATCTTTTTGAATTTTTTTATTTGTATATTCACTTAGCCATTGAGTAGGTATTATATTTGTACCCCTAATAAAAATTTTCTCATTATTTAACAACCATTCGTTATTAGAAAAATCATATGTAAAACTTCTTATTCCCACATCCAGCTCTTTACTGTGAATTGATTCGCCTTCTTTGACAAGGCTAACCTTTAAGTGATAAAGGTAAGGCTCCCCTGTGTCCCAGGTCCACCACAATTTAGGAGACTTAATTGTTATAACAAAATCCTTCTCTTCTATTATATTTTGTATTTCTATTTTACGCTCATATTTCTCCCCATCTATCTCTATATTTACATCGTAGTTCCCTGGTTTCACGCAATATATATCAGTTTTTATGTTAACTTTGGCAGTACCATCCTTTAAAAGCGTTGGAATCCATTTTATATTTTTAATAAAGCATGACGGTCTTAAGTCTATATAAACATTATTCCATATACCACCAGTATTTTTTGTTTGCCCTTGCTCTAGATTCCAACCTCCCGGTCGCGCATCATGATGGTTTAGTACACCCTTTATTAATACTTTATTATTAGGCCATACCGTTTCTGGGTCTTCCATAGGCGAATTAACAATGACTTTCAAGATATTCTGTTCTTTTAAAAGACCTTTTATATTAAACTCAAATGGTTGAAAGTATCCTTCATGGTATCCAATGTATTTTTCATTTAAATAAATTTCTGCAAAATAATCAATCCCTTCAAAACACAGAAAAGGAAGCTTGTCTTGAATATCATCTAATTTTACAACAAAATACCGAATAAATTCAATTTTTCCTGTGAAGTCGTGAATACCTGCAATCTCCCAATTATTAGGTATGTCCATTATACCAGCTTTTGGAAGACCTTCTGTGCTTTCAATTAAATCTCCATTTGCACAAATACGGGTATGAGCTATTGGCCTATACTCCCATTTCCCATTTAAATCAATTTTCATTGATCTTCCCCTCGCTATTGCTCATTTTAAACAATATAGTAGCTTCCTGACCTAATATACCAGTTATTTTAACCTTATACATTCCTTTAGAAATGATAATTACATCATTTTTTTCATCTCTCATAGGTTCCCACTTCAATGATTTGAACACAACTTCTCCTGTGTCGCCTGTAGAAAGTTTTGTAAATAGCGCAAGATAATTGTTATTTTTCACAATATCATATATTTCCATAGTACTATAAACTATACTTATATCATCGACTAAGCTACATCCTATAGTAAGCATAACTCCAGACCTTTTAGGTATCACCAATTCCCTTCCATCAAATAAAAAATTGTTATTATATTTAATAGTGGTTTTTCTATCTATCTCATCATAATTATTTATAAAAATAAAACTATTTTCCCCATTTTTGCGAATAGTTGCTGATAGGTTTTCATCCTCTAGCCAAACTACAGGTTTTATTCCTACTTTATCTGCAATTGCACGTATAACATCCAATTTGTAACTGTAGTCATGCTCCATTCCTATACCTAACATTAAGACTTTCCCTAAACCATAATCTTTTATAAAACCAGAGTATTCTTTTTTCCCGTTTTCCATTGCCCATACCACAGGCTCACCGATACATTCATTTATTACCATTCTCTGATTCACAAAAACAGAATCTATATTAAGTACATCAACCTGTTCCCATCCTTTTTTTATATAAAACTCTTTAATCCCAAGAGCATCAGCCAAAATTCTACACTCTTCTCCTTGTAAATTAAATTCAGGGACCGTAGGATAAAGTATCATTATTCCCCCATCTTTTACATACTGCAATAATTTCTTTTGAATTTCTTCATCCATCCATTTTGTAGAAAATATCCAAAGAGACGGAACTTTATCAACCGGAATTACAGCTTCCTTCATGATATCATAAGCATCAAATGAAATATTTGCTGCCGTTAATAACCTTCCAATACCGTTATAAAAAAAAGCATCTCTTTCATCAGCAATCTTACTTAATATACCTTTTGTCTGTTCATCATAAACCTCCGTCATATAGTAATCTGGATAAAAAGCAATATATGTGTTTATTTCCTTCTGTGCATTTAATAACTGTTTTTCAAAAAGTTTAATCATTTTGCCTATATGTTGAATTTTAAAATAATGGGGTCTTAAATTTCCTTTAAAGTCAACAGGTGCTTGCCAGTCATGTCTTCGCCCAAAAAGACCTATATCATCATAGTTTTCACCACTTACAAACATGTAAAAATTAATTGCATTCATCCCATTTGCTATACAAGTTCGTGTGGCCAAATCTACATCATTTGGGCTTATGCGAGGCCTATCAGATGATCTGCCTGACTGAAATTCCGCAGAAAATATAGGTTGCTCACTCTGCGAAATTGCATCAGTTAAAGCACAACTTAAAACAAGGTCATGATATGAATCATAAGATACATGACCAGGATAAAAATCTCCTGCTAATACTACATCGTCTATTTCTGCAGTTTTATAAAGCTGTGAAAGTCCAATAGGATAATCCATACCCCTGCTGCTTAATGACAAATCTTTAAAACCATGAATATTTATGATAAACGGCACTTTTATGCCACTTTCTATAGCATAATCTCTTAAAATCGAAACATATTCTTCTATATACTCTCTCCAAAATCTTCCCCACTCATAATGTAATTTAATTGCATCATCATTTTTTAATTTCCCATTTACAAAATCCTTTATTAATTCTGTTATATTATTGTAGTTAAATTTATAGACAGAACCATATTTTTTTAGCAAATAGTCTGCAAATTTATTTTGCATGTGTTCACTATAATCAGAAGTATTTGTCACCCAATGAAACATTCCTATCTCATTGCACAACTGGTACATTATTATAGGGCCATTCATATCAATTTGGTATTTAGAAATAATCTCATTAACTAACTTGTACCATTTTTTAACTTTTTCTAAAAAAACAGGATGTTGATAAGTAATAACTTTTGCAGGATGTTCTTTATTATCCCTATCCTTAGCAATTATCTCTGGATACTCACTTAATAGCCATTCAGGAATACCAGCATTTTTAGTTTCCGCCATAATATAAGGGCCTGGCCTAACTATACAATATAATCCTTTATCCTTAACAAGATTTAAAAATCCATCCAAGTCTCTCTCTTCACGAGTTTTACCATAAAAATCAAATTCACCTTCTTTTATCTCATGCCACAACCACGGTATATAAGTACTTACAAGATTGCAACCAGCATTTTTAATTTTATCTAACCGATCAGACCACTCACTTTTCGGGCATCTAAAGTAATGAAATTCTGCACCATATAGAAAAACAGGTTCATTGTTTATGATAAATGCATTATTTCGTATTTTAACCCTCATCAATTATTACCACCTTTTGTCTAATATTTTAGAAAAGTTTTATTTAATACCTGTAATAGTAATACCTTCAACAAAATATCTTTGTAAAAACAAAAATACTATTATAATGGGAATTACTAGAAAAGTAGAACCAGCCATCTGCAATCCAAAATCACTCCCATGTTGTCCTTTTAAAAGTGCAAGCCCTACAGAAAGTGTATAAAGATTTTCATCATTAGCTATAATTAAAGGCCATAAAAAACTGTTCCAAGCGCCTATAAATGTAAATGTTCCTTGGACCGCAAATACAGGTTTAGACTCAGGTAAAATAATCTGTAAAAAAATCCTAAATTCGCTAGCACCATCAATTCTTGCGGCTTCTATAAGTTCTGAAGGAATTGTTGCCATAAACTGCCGGAATAAAAATATCCCAAATGCACTAGCAAGTCCTGGTAAAATAATACCTGGCATTGTATTTGTTAGACCCATTTTGTTGAGCATAAGATATACAGGAATCATAGTAACCTGTCCAGGTATCATCATCGTCGCAAGTACAAGATAAAATATCTTCTCCTTTCCTGGAAATTGAAACTTCGCAAATGCATATCCTGCAAGTGCATTTATTACCAATCCTAACATAGAAAATAATGCTATAATTAATGTGTTTTTTAAATATATTCCAAAATTCATTTCCCGAAATAATTGTACATAATTCTGAATCGTTGGCTTCTTTGGAATAAATGTAGGCGGTATATTAAATATTTCATTAGCTGGTTTAAAGGATGTAGATACCATCCAAAAGAATGGTAACAACATTCCTATTGAACCTATTAGTAACAGCATTATTATAAAATATTTATCTTTGCTCTTTCTATACATTGTTATTTCCCCCATTAATACTCAACATTGTTCTTTTTAAATTTAAACTGCATTAGCGTGACAGTAATAATCATCAGAAATAGTACAAAGGATCCTGCAGCAGAATATCCAAAATAACCTAATTGAAACCCATTTTGATAAATGTATAAAGCCATTGAGAGTGTTGAATTAAGAGGTCCTCCACCTGTCATTACAAATGGTTCTTCAAAAAATTGTAGCCAACCAATTGTGGTAGTAACTGCAACAAAAAAAGTTGCATGACTTAATAGAGGAATTTTTATTTTTATTAATTTTTGCCATTTATTTGCCCCATCAATATCAGCCGCTTCATAATATACTTTTGGAATACCTTGAAGCGCAGCAAGAAATATTATCATATTTGCTCCTATAGCTTTCCATAATGCAAGAAGAATTAAAGATAATTTTGCTAATATAGGATTAGACAACCACTGTTGACCTGGTAATCCTACAAGTGATAATAAATAATTAAACAATCCATAATTTGTGTTATAAAGCCATCCCCATACAATTGCAACAGCTATTGAATTTGTTATAGAAGGCATATAATAAAACAATCTTAGTATTTTGAAAATAATATTCTTTCCATAATCGAGTAATATAGCAATAAACATTGAAAAAATTATAACTAAAGGTACACCTATAACTACATAATAAACAGTATTAAATATTGATTTTTTAAAAGCACTATCTTTAAATAAATTTATATAATTTCTCAACCCAATAAATTGAATATTTGACCAATCTGCTAATCCTGATAAATCTATATTTGTTAAACTAATGATAAGTGCGACGAAAATAGGAATAATAGTAAACACGAGCAAAAGTGAAACAGCTGGCATTATAAATAAATAGGGATATTTATACTTATTGATCCATCTTATTATATTTTTCATTCTTTTTCACCTCTTTAACATGCATCCCCCTAATGTTTTATGTAATAAATACCATGTCCAAATATAATTAGGGGGATGCAACAATCTAAAAAGATTATTTACTCAATATGCTTTTTACATCTTCATTAAGTTTATCTAAAGTAGATTTTACATCTTGTTTGCCAACTATTATTTTTTCTAGTGCCTCCGATGTTGCTTTCTCAACTGCTGCCCAATTTTTTACTAATGGTGTTGATTGTGCATTATTAAGTTGTTCTCCAAAAGTAGCTAAAATCGGATCATCTTTAAGCTTAGAGTCGTTCCATGCTTGTTTCGATGCTGGAAGATCTGAAGATAAATTAAACCATTCAATCTGATTCTCCGGTTTACTCATAAAGGCAATAAATTTTATTGCTGCATCTTTGTTTTTTGAAAACTTAAATATAGATAAATTACATCCTCCCACAAAAGAAGTATTTGTTTTATCTGCAGGCAAAACTGCTGTAGCCCATTTGCCCTTTAAATCTGGAAGTTGTTTATTTATCAAACTCACCATCCAAGGCCCGCTGACAAACATCGGTTCAATACCTTCTTTAAATGCTGTAAACAGATCTAAACCTTGATCAGCTGTTAATGGAGCATCACCATCTGTAAAAAAGCTTTTATAATAATTTACTGCTTTGATGAATTCTGGGCTATTAAATTGAGGATTACCATTATCATCAATTAATCGTCCACCAGCTTGCCAAGTGAGCATATATACCATTAGTTGATCATTGGGAGCAAATGCAATTCCATATTTACCCTTTCCTCTTTTTGCAAGTTTATCTGCGGCATCTTTTAATTCAGTCCACGTTTTAGGCGCATGGTCATACCCTATTTCTTTTAGTATATCGGTTCTATAGAATAACACACGAGTATCGACATACCATGGAACACCAACAATTTGACCATTGTATTCTACTGTTTTTACAGAACCTTCGTAATAATTCTCAGGTTTTAATTCTGGGTATTTATCAAAATATGGCTTTAAATCAAGTAACGCTCCTGAACTTGCAAACTGTGTTGTCCATGTTGTTCCTAATTGCGTTAAGTCTGGTCCTGACTGTGATGCTACTGCTGTCAATAATTTATCGTAGGCAACATCCCATGGAATTGCTTGCACCTCGACTTTTATTCCTGGATTTTGTTCTTCGAATTTTTTTACTATTTGAGGCAAAATTTTACCTTCTTCACCCATTGCCCATACTTTTAAAACGGTTTCTTTATTTATACTATTTGATGATGCATTTGGAGTAGTCGTATTATTATTTTTTGTATTTGAAGTACCACATCCTGAAAGTATCACAGACAAAGCTAAAAATATTATTAACATAATAGACAATAATTTATTCGTTTTCATTTAATTTTCCTCCCCTTTTTAATTTTTTAAAACTTTAAATTTAAATCTTTCTAGAACTGCCACATGAGTCTCGAATTATAAGCTCTGTTTCTAATAAGATATAATCAGTAGAAAAATTACCATTTAATGCTTGGAAAATTTGCTGGGCAGCTAATACACCCATCTCCTTCATTGGCTGTTTAACAGTCGTTAAAGATGGATTAACATATTTAGCTAACTGAATATCATCAAAGCCTACTAATGCAACGTCTTCACCAATTTTTAGGCCAGCTTCTTTAAAAGCTTCTATTACTCCTATTGCCATCTCATCATTTGCGGCAAATATCGCATCGGGCAAATCGTCTTGCAATAGCATCAATTTAGCAGCATGATACCCCCCTTCTTTTGTAAAATTACCTTGGTATAGCCAGCGTTTTGAAAAGGAAATATTATGAGTAATTAGAGCCTTTTTATATCCTTCGAAACGTTTCAAATTATCGTATGAATTATTAGGTCCACTTAAATATACAATTTTACGATGTCCTAGTGCTATCAAATGTTCAACAGCCTTATACGCTCCTCCTTCATTATCTACTTGAATATTCAACACATATTTTGCTTTAAGAGGGCGATCTAAAAGAACAATAGGCATATCTTCTCTTGCGGCGCTAATTATCAAATTGTTATCAATATTATGAGCTAAAATAATTATCCCATCAGCTCTTTTTTCTTTGAGAAACTTCACTGCCGTACTATTTTTACCCCCAAGTGAACTTATGGCTATTAAATCGTAACCGTTTGCAATTGTTATATCTTGAACACCCTTAATAAGCTCGGAATAAAATGGTCCAGATAAATCAGATAATATTAACCCAATAGTATTTGTTTTACTTAATTTTAGATCTCTAGCAATTCCATTAGGCTGATAATTTAATTGTTTCGCTGCCGCTAAAACCTTTTCTTTAGTCTCTTGACTTACACGAGGACTATTGTTCAACGCATATGACGCTGTTGAAACTGCTACCCCTGCTAAATTTGCAACATCCTTTATTGTTGCCATTATACCACCTGCCTTATTGAAACGTTTCGAATTAATTTAATTAAATAATAGCATATTAACTTTTGCCTGTCAATAAATTATGTTAAAAAATTTTTATGCTGCAAAGCTTTATCATATTCCCCATCTCTAGAAGATAATCTATTCAAAGAAGATATTTTGCATCGTCGCTCCGATGTTCCAAAGCAACAAAACTAAAGCTCGACCTTCGGGCTCCGGCAGAGTACCTACGTCAGGTGGCATCCATGCCTTAAGGTGCCCATATTATTAAGTAATTACATACCAAAAAACAACTTATTCGTATTTTACTCTTTTTATTCCTATTTTATTCTTCGTCCCGTTTTATATACTTCTTAATTATTCCTTCAAAAATCATATCTATTAGATAAGCTGAGCCACTTACCAATATTATAAAAAATAGTATTGGAATAATCTGTATAATAAATAATGCAGCTATAAGTATTACAAGTATAAGTATTGTTTGGGGCAAATACCCAAGCCCTAATAAAAAAGAAGTTTTCCATAAGCCAAAAAGTTTCCCCTCATAATATTGAATTGTTAAAAAAGTGTATATCAATGTGATTAAAAACATGAGTCCCATTGACAATAATAAGCCAGCAAGAATATATGCAAAAACTGTGTTTTGTTGTATAAAAAACCTCACATCTACGTAAAGTATTAAAATAACAGCAACAGTAATCACAAAGTTTATAAGCATCCACCAGAAGTGTTTTGTAAAACCATTCCAAAATTCTCTCCAGACGCTGCTTCCTTCATCTTTTCTCAATAAACGTATTGAATGAAAAAGAGCTTCTGTGGATTGAAAAACTGTCACAACAGGAAGTGAAAATACAATCCACAGAAGATTTAATATCATTAAATCGCTTATAAAATATGCAATATCAAAAAGTTTAGAATCTCTCATTTTTTTCACCTTTACATTTGTTTTAGTAGTTTTTTATTAATCTTACCTGTCGGAGTCTTAGGAAGTTCTGACACAAATTCAAAATGCTTTGGAATCTTATATGAAGCCAATTTATCCTTTAAAAAGCTTTGAAGCTCTTTTCTATCAGCTTTCGCTCCTTCTTTTAGCACCACAAAAGCTTTGACTTCTTCTCCTTTCAATGGATTACCCACTCCTATCACAGCTGCTTCTAAAACATCTGGATGTTCTAACAAGGCATCTTCTACTTCCCTCGGATATACGTTAAACCCACCTAATATTATCATGTCTTTTAGTCTGTCTACAATGTAAAAATATCCGTCTTCATCTTTTT
>Ga0207429_10135_pt1 | contig 13800 bp, 9 predicted proteins | sample YelNats1bottle13_FD_187545 | JGI IMG/M metagenome (GOLD analysis project Ga0207429, IMG submission 187545) | Hot spring thermophilic microbial communities from Obsidian Pool, Yellowstone National Park, USA - site 1 bottle 13 (SPAdes) (version 2) | ecosystem: Environmental > Aquatic > Thermal... | reverse complement strand
GTAAAAACGCTTTTCCATCCTCTGAAGCTGTTATAAAAGGTTCATTGCTTTTCATGTCTTTATTATAAAAAACTTTGCCGCTAAAATCCATCGCTAAAATTCCAGAAGAATTACCATCATCAAAAGAGGCAGTTACTATATCTTTATTTATAGATAAGTCATAAACAAAAGTAGATTTTATTTTTTGCTCCCATATCATATACCCTTTATCATTAAAAAAATCAATAAAAGAGCCATATTCCTCATTTTCAGGCGTTGATACTGCATAGGAAAAATATTCTCCATCAGGAGATACAGAAACGGAAGTTACTTCGTGCCCTTTTATTATGTATTTGTGGGAAATCACCATGCCTGACTTATCATAAACTATCACTTCACTGCCTTTTTCATCTTCTATGACTAAAGCAATTAACTCTCCATTGCGAGATAAATCCAAAAATTTGATAGGTTTACTTGTACCTACCATCCAAAACTGATTGCCATTTTTTGTCGCCTTTATCAAATTAGTATTTTTAGCTATATAAATATTTTCTAATTCATCCGTAAATATAAAAGCATTTTCTCCTTCAATGTCTTCATTTAATAACCTTTTCCAGACAAACTCAGGATATTTTCCGTTTATAGGGCGAGGTATAATGTCCATTTTCCCATTGTGATAGTCATATACTGATATAGATTTAGAAGACTGTGCCATAATTCTTTTGCCATCTGGAGAAAATTTAAGCATTGCTATAGTATCATAGACTTTGGCAGTCCAAATCATATTTCCACTTTCATCCATGACCCCTATGTAATCTTTAGTTTTCGCGTTAGGAATTGTTGTGCCATTTATAGCAAAATAAGTATTATTCCCTTCAAAACGCACATCATTTATAAGTCCGTAATTTACTACAATATAGTCTACAAGCTTTCCACAACTATCATAAATTTTAGAAACTCCATAATTGCCTATAACAAACTTAGTAGCATCTTTATTAGTGTAAAACCTCTCTGCTATCGTTGGGATCTCTGCTTTGTCGCCATTTAATTTTTCTATATAAAGTTTTTTGTCAAAATAACTGGAAAATAAAATTGTATTGCCATCAGCAGATAATAAAGCCGAAATTTTTGTCATGCCAGAAGTTCCTTCTACCTTTGATGGGCTGAGCGGCATCTTTATTCTTTTTATCATTTTCCCATTTCTATTATACACATAAATGTTATATTGTAGCAAATCACTAGAGGAAAGATAAAGAACATCATTTTCTTTCTCTTTCATCAAATTATTGTTGTTATTTCTATTGCTTAAATCAATAAACAAAAATTTTTCGCTATTATCGCTAAAATTTTCAAGTTTCGGTATTACATGATTTATCTTTTTGACAATTTTATTTTGATTGAACAATATTAATTCGCCATCAGCTGGATAATTATCCTTATAGTATACATTGGAAATAACAACAGCTTCTCCATCAGGAGACACCATAGCATCTAACACATTCTTTTGATAATCAATCTTTTTAGCCTCCACATTATAATTTAAAATTTCAGTTAACTTATCATCATAAAGTGCTATTTCCGTTTCTCCTTTTTTAACCACAAATTTATTTAAAGAGGCATTTAATATTCTATAATCTGCTTTTGTCCCCAAAAGTTTTTCTTCAATCATTTTATCTTTGTCATAACTTCTCAAATATATGTTGCCATCTTTATACACTAAAGTAACGATTTCATCTTCTGATATAAATGTCGTATCAAAAAATCTTTCTCCATTACTTTGAATTGTCCACAAAGGCACATTGCCGTCTTGCAAGGCGGCATTTGCAATATTTTTCGGAGGTTTTATAGCTTCCCCTGGGGTTTTTAAATTGTCACACCCTGATAAAAATAACACTAAAACCATCATTAATAAAACAATCTTTTTCAAATTTAACCCCTCCAACTGTACCTTAAGTTAATAATAGCACATTTTATAAAAAAAGCATACTTGAAAGCTATGCTTTCAAGTATGCTTTTTTCTCATGGTGTTGGATTTGTTGTGGAAGGAGAGTTATTACTAGGCGGAGTAGTTTGAGAATTACCATTGTTAGGAGGCGGATTGGTCGTTTCTCCTCCAGGAGGTTGCTCTGTACCACCGTTATTAGCGGGCGGTGGTTGAGTATTATCCCCTGGAGCATTACCATTAGTAGAATTCTGTGGTGGCGGAACAATATCGTCGTATTCTTTTGGAACCACATATTTTCCATCTAGTGCAACTGCATTCTGCGCTGGTGTTCTACCCGGTGGATCTATAAACACAGCTTCTTTTACCAAATCAGGAGGAGTTAAATCCGTTGCTAGTTTACCATTTTGAGAATTTATTTTAACCATTACGTGAACAGTACAATAAGTTGTGGGTTGGGTACCTTGTGCAAAAATTTCAGTATAGGTTCTGTCACCCCGAGGATCTAAGTGACACAAATCTGTAGGAAGTTCTCCTGAATCGCGACATACTGTCGCAGAAATAATTCCTGATGGCCTTACAAAATCTTTATATGGTAAATCTTTGTGTATCTGAAGCATCACTGTCTTCCACAACTGAGCAGGGTAACTGCCACCTACTACCTTAGTACCTGTTCTGGTATCGTATAATGAAATAGAATTATTATCATAGCCCATCCACACAGTAGCAACATAATAAGGAGTAAAACCTGAAAACCATGCATTACTGTAATTATCAGTAGTTCCAGTTTTACCAGCAACAGGCATATTAGGAATCCTCGCACGAGTACCTGTGCCGTATTTTACAACGTCTTGCATCATGTTCATTAATATATAAGCATTTTGCTCGCTTAAAACTACATGTCTTAACGGTTTATTTTCTAAAATCAAATTCCCTTCAGAATCTGTGACTTTAGTAAAAGTAATAGGTGTTGTATAAACTCCTCCATTTGCAATTGCTCCATAAGCAGCAGCTTCTTGAAGAGGCGTAACCCCCTTGTAAAGTCCCCCAAGAGCAAGAGCAGGTAAATACATATCATTCTTGGTTATATCAAGTCCAAATTTTTTGCCATAATTTGCAGAAGTAGCTACCCCTATCCTATCAACAACTTTGACAGCAGGGATGTTTAATGAATGAGTCAAAGCTTCTCTCAGCGTTACAAGTCCCCTATAAGTAGAACTTTCGTAATTGTGAGGAGTCCAATTGCCAAAAGTTGTTGGAACATCATCAACAACTGTCGCTGCTGTGAGCCCGCTTTCTAAAGCCGGTCCATAAACCGTAAGAGGTTTTATTGAAGAGCCCGGTTGTCTATAAGCTTGAGTTGCCCTATTGAATCCTCTAACTATATTAGAAGTATCACGTCCCCCAACAAGTCCCTTAACTTCTCCTGTTCTCCAATCCATTACAACCATTGCACCCTGAACTTCGTCTTTAATCTTTGAATTCATAGGAAAAAGTTCTGGGTTTTTGAAAGCCTCTTCAACATAACTTTGTATTTTCAAATCCATTGTCGAATAAATTCTGAGTCCGCCATTATATATTTTGTTTATTGCTTCGTCATGAGAGATATTGAGTTTTTTAGACAATTCATCTGCTACATCATTTATGACTTGGTCTATAAAATATTTATGGTCATATGTGGTAAAATTCGTCTTTTTAAATACCAATTTCTCTGCTATTGCTTTATCGTACTGCTCTTTAGTAATATACCCTTGTTCGAGCATTTTTTTTAAAACAAGGTGTTGTCTTTGTGTAGCAGCTTCTAAATTGGCATAAGGTGAATATACAGACGGATTATTAGTAATACCAGCAATCATAGCAGATTCGGCTAAGTCTAACTGGCTTACGTCTTTGCCAAAGTAAGCCAAAGCTGCCGCCTGGACTCCATAAGCATTTACATTAGGTCCTCCAAGATATATTGTATTAAGGTATGCTTCAAGTATTTGCTCTTTTGTATACTTTTGTTCTAATCTCCACGCAAGTACAGCCTCTTGTATTTTTCTGGTAAGTGTTTTTTCATTGGAAAGCATGGTATTTTTTACAAGCTGTTGCGTTATAGTACTTGCACCCTGAACGGGTTTACCTCCTGCTTTAATATCTGCAATAAGAGCTCCAATGATTCTTTTGGGGTCAATCCCTAAATTATTTTTATAAAACCTTTGGTCTTCTATAGCAACAAAAGCATTTTGCAAATCTTTGGGTATTTTTTCTATAGGAACCCACAGCCTATTGTCAGCCCCATGAAGTATTGCTACTCTTTGCCACTGACCATTGCTGTCTTTTGCATATACAATGGAGGATTGGCTTTGTGCTGTCAAAGCCTCCTGCGAAATCGGTGGAGTATTTTTAATTATTGCCCAAACTTTGCCTCCTATTACCCCAACTCCTATAAAAATCAAAATCAATATTGCATATCCTAAAAATTTTAATATATTTCTAATGGTACTGTTGTTTTCATTTTTTCTTTTATGCTTTCTCCTTTCACTTCGCTTTAAATTTGCATTATTTTCCATATCGATCCCCCATATTAAAAATACTCGGTTCACACGTCACATTTTGTCAATATAGATTATATCATAAATTATATCAGTTTTTATGTCCAATTTGTAACAAATTATTAATTAATTATTAAAAAAATATAAAATCACAGCAAAAAAGTCAGCCAATAATGACTGACTTTTAGAAATTCTACTTTGCTAATTTATAGATATTAATGACATCTTCCTTTCCTAACTTTACGAAATTGCCGAGTTTTTTGTTGCCATTGTCTGTACATTTATTGGCCATCTCTTCAAATCTGTCATCAGAAATGCCTGCTTCTTTAAGGGTAACAGGAAGACCAATCTCTTTAAAAAATTCTGTCATTCGTCTTATACCCTCTAATGCTATGTCTTCGAGGTTTTCATAAGGTAGGTCCACATCCCATACTCTTACAGCAAATTGTACAAAGCGATTTATATCATGCTTGTATACATATTTCATCCAGGCTGGAAAGATAATTGCAAGTCCTGCTCCATGAGCAATATCGTAAATAGCGCTTAGTTCATGTTCAATTCTATGGGAAGCCCAATCTCCTATCCTTCCTGTGCTTAATAAATCATTGTGTGCGATGGTACCCGCCCACATAATTTCTGCCCTTGCATTGTAATTTGCTGGGTCTTTTAGCACAATACGCACATTGTTTATAACAGTTTTTAAAGTAGCTTCACAAAGCCTATCAGTCAAATCAACATTTTTGACATTTGTAAAATATCTTTCCATGACGTGGGCCATAATATCTGCAACACCACAGGCCGTTTGATAATTGGGTAATGTATATGTAAGCTCTGGATTCATAATTGCAAACTTAGGCCTTATCAAGTCATGATGAAACCCTTTTTTAAACCATCCGTCTTCATTTGTAATAACTGTAGCATCGCTTGCCTCACTTCCTGTTGCAGGGATAGTTAAGATGACACCTACAGGTAAAGCCTCTTCAAGCTGCGCTTTTCCTGCAAAAAAGTCCCACACATTTCCCTCATAAGGCACACCCATTGCAATAGCCTTTGCAGTGTCAATAACGCTTCCTCCGCCAACAGCTAAAATAAAATCGATATTATTTTCTCGGCATAATTTTATTCCTTCCTGCACAAGGCTAAGCCTTGGATTAGGCTTTACACCTGATAGCTCTATAAACTCAACTCCAGCTTCTTTTAAAGAATTTACAACTTTATCATATAGGCCAGACTTTTTTATACTTCCTCCACCATAACAGAACAGCACTTTGTTGCTATACTTTTTTACCTCTTCACCCACTTGATGTTCTGTTCCCTTACCAAAAATAATTTTTGTAGGGCTTGAAAAAACAAAGTTTTCCATAAAATCACTCCCCCAAAAGTCTTTTATCGTGTTGCCATATGTGAAGTTATCAAGATGTCAAAACACATTAATAAAAATGTCCCTTAGAAAATTATAACACAAAGAGAGAAAATAATGAAATGGGATAAAGGTAAAAGTCAATAGTAGCGCTGGACGCAAAACGAATACATCACAAAATTTCTTAGCTTTCTCATTTACAAATTCCACCTACGGGCATATTTATATCAAAATTCTTTTCTATGGCTTTAACTATTCCTTGTGCAATCTTATATTCTTTTTTATCTTTCATATTTTTAAAAGCTTCATTGGAAACGTTTATTGTTTTATTTTGCTTTATTCTCTTAATTGCAATTGCTATATGAATTAGTAAGTTATAAAATGCAATATTTGAAAGTTTATAATCCATATCTTTTTGAGCATCAATTATGATATTTTTTATTTTTTCAAGACTAATATCTTTAAACATCTCTTCAAAAGCAGACACATCATATAATGCCGATTTATTATTTTGTTCATTAAGGTAGTCAGATATTGCAAATCTTAGATTCATTTCATTCCCTTCGATTTTAATGCCATAATTAGGCTTTCTAAAAAGTTTAAGGTTATGCTTTGTAAGCCATTCTACTGCTTTATTTACATCATTTACTATCGTTGATTTACTTACATAAAGATCTCTCGCAAGTTCCTCGTAAATATCTATCAAAATTACTTGGTGTGTCTTCAAGAACAATACGGAATGATATAAAAGAATTAAACGAAGAGCTGAAAGATAAATCAATAGAAAATAATTTCTTTGTAATCTGCTTTTTATTTTCAAGTAGCTTCTTGAGAATCTTCTTTTTGCGCGCATCCATTTGATGATCAACCTCTTAAGAGCTTACCCATCGTTTACAGTTGTATTATAACAAGTAAGTGTCTAAATTAAAATTCATTACTTTTCCATAATAAATGCGGAAATTTTAAATGTTTTATAATAAAATCCACTTCGTCGATACAATAATATTTCTTCAAGATGATTTTGTATAGTGGCTATTTTCAGGAATTATTCGTTTGGCGTATTTTACACACCCTAATGCAATTTTACTTATTATGATTATGTTATCATCTTGAAAAAAGTAAAGCAAGAAACAAAAAATTTTGCGATAAATATCTTGGACTTCTGAATACTACTGATTTTGGCATAATGTTCCTAACTATGGAAAGTCTATATATAGAAGTTCTAATAATACTAAGACTCTCGGATGTACTCCAAAAAATTTTAAAGTTACAATTGCAAGACCAACAACATCATCTGCCATATTAAATAGCCTTCAGATGGACATTTAATTTGTTTGTCACTTGCCAAATTCAAGTTTAACTTTTAACGAAAAGTTTTTGCTGTGATATAATAAAAATAAAAAAGAAGATGTATTGATAAAAACAGGTAGTATGATAATCCAGAAAAATCCCTGCATAAGGGAATGAAAATAGTTTCCTAGGAGGTACTATTTTATGACTAATAATGACAATGAATTAGAATTTATAAAAGAACAACTTAACGCAATACTGGAATCAAGCTATGATGGGATTTATATTACTGACGGAGAAGGACGATTTTTGAATATAAACAACAGATTACTGGAAATGACTGGTTATAAGAAAGAAGATGTGATTGGAACTCATGCCCAAGATTTGGCCAAAACAGGAATAATTAATAAATCAATAGTAGAAATGGTTATACAAAAAAAAGAGCGTATTACAATAAATCAAACTTTAAAAGGTAAAACCATAAAAGAAATTATGGTAACAGCTACACCTATATTAGATGAGAAGGGAAAAATAAAATACATTGTGGCAAATGTTAGAGACATGACAGATTTAATCTACCTTGAAAACGAATGCAAGAAAATTCAGTCTCTTTCAGAACAATACTATTTGGAGTTAATGAAAGAAAGGGGCTATTCAGGGAAAGTAATTGCTGAGAGTGAAGAAATGAGAAAAATAATGCAATTAGCATATCGCGTAGCACAAGTAGATTCTAATGTTTTATTGGAAGGAGAATCTGGAACAGGGAAAGAAGTAATTGCAAGATTTATTCATGAAATGAGTCCTCGTAATAAAGCTCCTTTTATTTCCATAAATTGTGCTGGGATACCTGAGTCATTGCTGGATGCTGAATTATTCGGCTATGAAGAAGGTGCTTTCACTGGTGCAAGAAAAAGAGGAAAAATGGGGTTAATAGAACTAGCTGATGGGGGAACACTTTTTTTAGATGAACTTAATTCACTTCCGATCGGCTTACAAGGAAAACTTTTAAGAGTCATTGAAACGTTTGAAATAAGAAGGTTGGGTTCCGAAAAATCAAAAAAAATCAATTTTAGATTAATTGCCTCGACTAATAAGAATTTAAAAGAATTGGTAGATAAAGGACTGTTTAGGAAAGATCTATATTTTAGAGTAAATACCGTTCCTATAATTTTGCCGCCTCTTCGAGAAAGAAAAAAAGATATAATACCACTTGCAATTCACTATCTTCAGTATTTCAATAAAAAATATAATTCCCGCAAAGATTTGTCTATAAATACATTTAAATATCTTGAAGCATATAATTGGCCAGGTAATGTGAGAGAATTAAAAAATGTGATTGAAAGATTAGTCGTCATGACTGAGAATGATGTAATCACTGAAAAAGATCTCCCCAATGAACTTATAAACAGTTTAAACAATGATAAATTTCAGATTATACTTAGAGACATTGTACCACTAAAAGAATTAATTGATGAAGCTGAAACAAAGTTGATCAAACTTGCGATGGAACATTGCCACTCCACGAGGGAAGCTGCAAAAGCTTTAAAGATCAGCCAAACGTCGATTGTAAGAAAATATAAGAAGATACGAGAAAAATTAGGGAGTTGAACCAAAAATGCTTCAACTGAATCATTAATAAATCACAGCAAAAACGTCTAGACTAAAGTGTTTTAGCTAAGAAGAGTGATATATGAACCATAAATGATTCATATATCACTCTTCTTTTTCACTATTAAATCTTAGCAAGTTTAATAAATAAAAGTTAAATTAATATAGTATATAAATTTGGCACGCTTATTGCTAATATATTAACATGACAAATTTATTTTATTAATAACAGTGCTTTTCTATATATGGATAATTAGGTTAAAAATAACAAGTGCATAAAAGGAGTGTGATTTTTATGTTTAAAAATTTTTGAAAGGAGTAGAAGCGACAAGTTTGTTTGATTATTAACAATCAAACTTTTTACCGCAAGTAGCGAAGTGACGCGGTAATGGCAGCACACTAGTATGTATTTGCAGGAAGTAAATTTATATCAATAATTTGAGGGGGTAATGAGGTTGGAAAAAAGATATTCTAACTTGTTTGAACCTTTTAAAATCGGAAAACTTGAAATTAAAAACAGGTTTGTGATGGCACCAATGGGACCCGGAGGATTGTCAACGCCTGATGGAGCTTTTAATGAAAAGGGCATTGAATATTATGTAGAGAGAGCAAAAGGCGGTACTGGTCTTATAATTACCGGCATATGCTACGTGGAAAATGAAATTGAAAAAAAAGCTATGCCTACAATGCCATGTCCTACCTTGAACCCTGTAAGCTTTATTAAAACCGCCAGTCAAATGACTGAAAGGGTACATGCTTATGATTCAAAAATATTTTTGCAATTAACAGCAGGATTTGGAAGAGTGGCAATACCAGCCATATTAAGAGGTGAAGCCGTAGCACCGTCGCCTATTGAGAACTTTTGGAATCCTAAAATAATGTGCAGGGAACTGACCACCGAAGAAGTCGAGACTATTGTAAAAAAGTTCGCTGAAGCTGCAGTTATAGCTAAGATGTCCGGCTTTGATGGTGTAGAGATTCATGCTGTACATGAGGGATATCTACTTGATCAGTTTACAATAGCACTATTTAACAAAAGGACTGATAAATATGGTGGAGATTTAATGGGAAGATTGAGATTCCCTATAGAAATAGTTCAGGCCATAAAAAAAGCCTGTGGAGACGATTTTCCTGTATCATTGAGGTATAGTGTAAAGAGTTATATAAAGGGTATAAGGCAGGGAGGACTTGCTGAAGAGGAATTTACTGAGCTTGGTCGCGATATTGATGAAGGGCTTGAAGCCGCTAAAATACTTGAAGAAGCAGGCTATGATGCATTCAATGCCGATGCAGGGACATATGATTCCTGGTATTGGAACCATCCGCCCATGTATCAAAAGAAGGGACTTTATTTGCCTTTGACCGAAAAACTAAAGAAGGTGGTAAATGTTCCGGTATTAGTGGCGGGAAGAATGGAGGATCCAGAGTTAGCAAGCAGTGCATTAGAGGAAGGAAAAGCCGATGCTATTGTTATTGGGCGGGGCCTTTTAGCAGATCCTCAATTGCCCAATAAGATAAAATCAGGAAAAGTAGACGATATTCGTCCATGCCTTGGTTGTCACGACGGTTGCATGGGAAGAATAGCTCAGGTAAAGCCACTATGCTGTGCTGTTAACCCACAAGTTGGCAGAGAAGCTGAATATGGGGTAAAACCTGCTGAAAAAACAAAAAATGTAATGGTTATAGGCGGTGGAGTAGCAGGCATGGAAGCTGCAAGAATTTGCGCATTAAGAGGACATAAAGTGAGTCTTTACGAAAAAGGCGATACTTTAGGCGGAGTACTTTTAGCAGCAGGGGTTCCTGATTTTAAAAAGGATGACATAAGATTGGTGCACTGGTATGAAAAGCAACTTAAAGATCTTAAAGTCGATGTGCATTTGAATACAGAAGTTACAAAAGAACTAGTAGATGAAATTAATCCAGATGTTGTTGTAGTGGCTACAGGCTCTACTCCAAAACAATTAAATATACCGGGTATTGAAAGAACTTTGCAAGCCACAGATGTACTGCTTGGGAAAAAGAAAGTAGGAGATAAAGTAGTTGTGATCGGAGGTGGTCTTGTAGGATGCGAACTGGCACTGTGGCTTGCTAAACAAGGCAAGAAGGTTATTATTGTGGAAATATTGAAAGACATATTATCAGCTGGAATGCCGATACCGCATATGAATTCAGAAATGCTGAAGGATTTGTTAAAATTCTACAATGTTGAAATAAGAACCAATACTTCTATAGCTGCAGTAAATGATACAGGAGCTGTTGTAAAGACCGAAACTGGTGAAGAAATTATAGCAGCAGACAGCGTGATTATGGCAATAGGTTATGATCCTGATAACAGATTATATAAACAAATAGCACCGTATAAGGCCGAAACTTACCTTCTGGGTGATGCAAGAAAAGTACAAAATATCATGAATGCCATCTGGGATGCTTATGAAGTTGCTAGGAACATTTGAGGAGGTGAATAAGCCATGAAGCAGTATAAGATGGAACTTACCGATGAAGAAAAGGAGATACTGGAGGGAAAACATGGCGAAGTGATGCGAAAAGTATTGGAGTCTGTAGTGCTTTACGGAGAAGCCTTTGAAGCTAGAAGGCTTCTCCCTATTGATGGTCCAGTACATTTGGTTACATCATTTGCGCTGACAGGGATAGAAAGCGTATTTGATATGATGGATGAACTAATAAATGCAGGATTGAAAACAAAAGAACCTTTTACGGTAGATCCAAGACCTATTGATTATGATAATGTAGAATGTACCGAAGCACAAAAAAAGATATTTAATGCTATGTATGAAAATCAGGAAAGATATGAGATACAGCTCAAAAAATTAGGCCTAAAGGATGATAGCGCATTTACATGCACATGTTACATGCCAGAAGTCGGGAACATTCCTAAAAAGGGGCAGATTCTCTCGTGGGCTGAATCTTCTGCTGTAGTATATGCAAATTCTATAATAGGTGCGAGAACTAATCGAATGTCTGCCCTTATAGAGCTTTTATGCGGTATCATTGGTAAAGTGCCAGAATTTGGATTGGTAACGGATAAGGGAAGACGGGCAACATGGCTTGTTGAAGTCAAAACTTCTACACTTCCAAACGCACAAGTTTTAGGAAGTGCAATAGGTATGAAAGTTATGGAGGATGTACCGTATATTGTGGGTCTTGATAGATTCCTTGGAAAAGGGATTAATAGTACTACTTTAGATTACCTTAAAGATATGGGTGCTGCTAGTGCATCAAATGGTGCCGTGGGTTTATATCATGTGGAAAATATAACTCCAGAAGCGGTTGAGCAAGGGAGATCTCTTTTGGTTGAAAACTACCGCATATATACTATAGATGATAATGAGATTAAAAGAGTAATTGATTCGTACCCGATACTCTGGAAAGATTTAGATGCAAAGCCTACTATGTGCTTTATAGGATGTCCCCATCTATCACTTGGACAAATTTATGGTTGGGTTGAAAAGATTTCTGATAGACTTTCAAAAGCAGGGAAAGATAAGGTTTCAATAAATACTGTATTATGCGCAGCTCCAGACGTTATTTCAAAGTTTAAATTAGATAATGAGGCATATAAGAAATTGGTTGACATGGGATTGCATCTAACTTATATATGCCCGCTTATGTACATGAGTAATCCTGAGTGTGCAAAGCAACCAATTATAACAAACTCAAATAAATTAAGAACTTATTCTACGGCCAGATTCTTCCTTGACGATGATATATTAGACATAATAGTAAATGGGAATATATAAGGGGGTGTGGAATTTGACAAGGACGTTTAAGGGAAGAGTTGTTCTTGGCGGAAACGTAAGTGGAGAAAGCATTGTAACTCATCAAGGATTAAATATACTCGCATCATATTTAAAAAGCCTTAATGATAGAAATGGAAAGGCAATTTGCTCCGATCAGAATAATAAAGATCTTTACAACAAGGATCTAGCGGGTAAAATAATCTGTCTTCCACAAACTATTGGTTCCACCACCGGAGGTATGATTCTACAGAGCGTTACAGAACTGGGTATAGGTCCAAAAGCAATGCTCTTTTCAAAGCATATAGATTCTCTTGCAGCTGCTGGGATTATACTTTGTTATGTATGGAATAATAAAAAAATTGTAACTATTGACCAATTAGGAGATGAATTTTTAGAATTTGTAAAAGATGGACAGCATATTGAAATAAGTGAAGATGGTACTGTGATTGTAAGTTAGAAGCTACGATAGCAACGATGAAATGTCGGACTTACTCGGAAATTTAAGTCCTGAGTAAGTCTGACAAAATTCTTAAAATGCCTTACTCTTTAAAATTATTTCAATAAAACTCTCATAATTGGTGTACCGCAAATAACCGTATTATCTAAATTTAACTTTTCCATTTTCGTTACCTTTTCATCCATATTCGTAATTACTACCGGTGATATCAGAATTATATGATTTACTATGTATTTTTTCAAGAGCAAATGTTAACAATTTGTCGCCTTTCTTAACATCCTGACCGTCCTCTACATACATTTCAAAACCTTCACCGTTTAATTCAACAGTCTCAAGGCCTATGTGAATCATAATTTCGACACCACATTTTGAACGGAGGCCGATAGCGTGCTTTGTTCTAAAAACATTTATGACAACACCATCTACAGGTGATACAACCACTCCATCGGTCGGCACTATAGCAATTCCGTCTCCCATCATTTTTTGTGAAAATACCGGCTCGGGAACATTTGTAATATCAACTAAATCGCCGGACATCGGAGATGTAATTATTTCTCCCTGGTGTCACTTTTCTTTTTACCAAATAATTTTCTAACACAATGAACACCCTGTTTTATTCAAGTCCGAGAATATCTTTTATTTTGCTCTTGTCTAATACCTCGTGTATACCATATAGCAATAGCTTATACAGGCTATTCTATTCGTCGATATTTTCAAGGAGCTACTTGGCAGGAATGTCAAACCCACTTTATGCGTAATATTCTTGACAAAATTCCGAAAGTTTTACAAAAAGAAATCCATGCCAAGGTAAGAGCTATATTTGAAGCACCATATGCCAAAACAGCAAGAATGGTACTAAACAAGTATTAGAT
>Ga0207429_10134_pt1 | contig 13840 bp, 15 predicted proteins | sample YelNats1bottle13_FD_187545 | JGI IMG/M metagenome (GOLD analysis project Ga0207429, IMG submission 187545) | Hot spring thermophilic microbial communities from Obsidian Pool, Yellowstone National Park, USA - site 1 bottle 13 (SPAdes) (version 2) | ecosystem: Environmental > Aquatic > Thermal... | reverse complement strand
AATCCCCCATGGAGCTCCAATAAAAACAAGGGGTTTGGGGATAGGTAAAATATAACAAATACATTTTCTACAGCTACCTTACAGCTACCCGAGAAACTGTAAAATTTTAGGGTAACTACTCCACTACCTCAGGAGTGGTTACCCTTTGTTTTTATATCCTCGAATAAGCTGTTTAATTTCATTGCAGCAGCTTTCTTTATCTCAGGCATAACATGAGAATAAATATTGAGGGTTGTAGAAATATCTTTGTGTCCTAAAAGTTCTTGAACAACTTTGGGATGTTCATTTGCTTCTAAAAGCCTTGTTGCATATGTGTGTCTTAATGCATGAAAATTGACACTCTTGTCAAGTCCCCCTTTTTCTCTAATTCTGTAAAAAAGTCTTTCAAAATTTCTTGGGTCAATTGGAGTACCAAGCTCTGTTGCAAATACTAAATCGTTATCTTCATAAAGCACTCCAGCTTTCAGTTTTTCTTCTAACTGTTTTTTTCTGTGCTGTTTTAACTCTTCAATTATTACTGGTGGTAAAGGCACTATTCTTTTACTTGCTTCTGTTTTAGGTTCTTGAAAAGCAAGTGCAGTCTTTTTAGAATTGTCCCCATCAAAAATCTTTACACGCTGTAAAGACCTTCTAACTTCAATGTATCCATCCTTAAGATTGACATCTTTCCAGCGCAAAGCTAAAAGTTCACCAATTCTAAGTCCACTTGCTAACTCAACAAGAAACGCGGTTTTTAATCTTTCCCCTTCCAAAGCCGCAATAAATCTTTGTTGTTCTTCTAAACTCAGTATTCTTATCTCTCTTTTTGGCTTGCCTTTTGGCAAAGTGGTCGCCTCTGAAACATTTCTGTTGACAAGTCCATTTTTCAAAGCTTGGTCTAAAGCTGAATGTAAAACAACATGAATTTGTTTTATTGTACTTATACTTAAACCTTCTTGATATTTGGTATTATACAAAGCTTGAAGATACTCAGGCCTCAAATCTTTTAGCTTATAATGACCAATGGCAGGATTTATATGTCTTTCTATATAGCACAAATAATCTTTAAACGTTGAAGGTCGCAATGTTTGTTTTTTGTATTCCCAAAGCCAAGTATGAAGCCAGTCTTTTAACAGCATTCTTGCAGGGTCAACATATATTCCATTTGCTAAGTCATTCAGTGCTTTGGCTATCTTGTCGGCAACTTCTTGTCTTGTTTTGCCATAAAAATACTGTCGCTTTTGTCTGCCGTTCTCATCTCTTCCTATGGTAATTTGACCGCACCAGAGCCCATCTTTCCTTTTGTATATGCTGCCTTCATTATTCCCTCTCTTTTTTGTCTTTGCAGGCATGTTATAACACCTCTTTAATTTGAGCAAAGTCTATTATAAGGTCTTCAAAAAGAGAAACTTTTATTTTGTCATTAAAAGTGTAGACTTTTGGATATGAATATCCAGTCTCTGGACGATATACATACACAAAAATGTTTTGCTCATACGGATTGACAATCCAATATTCTTTGACTCCAAATTGAGTGTAAAGATTAAGTTTTCGAATATAATCATGTGCAGGATTATTTTGTGACACAACCTCAATTATCATCTCAGGAGCTCCAACACAGCCTCTATCGGTCAGTTTTTTCTTATCGCATATGATTGATATATCAGGCTGGACAACATTTGGTGATTGCTTTTCATCCTGCCCTTCCTCAACAAGAACAACATCAAATGGAGCTGTATATACTTTGCATGGCTTATTAGAAGATTTGAGATAATTTTTTATCAATGTTGCAAGCTCTATTACAATTTCTTGGTGCACTCTTGAAGGTGCAGGGCTCATATCATAGATGACACCATCAATTAGCTCTACTCTTGCGTCTTGCGGTAGCTGAAGATAGTCTGCATAGGTGTATGTTTTAGGTATCCTTGCTTCCATTGGATTCACCTTCTTTAAATTTATAGTCTGTGTTATCCTCCCCTTCTATTAAACTTATTAAATCTTGTGGCATTCCCAAAAACTTTGTTATTCGGTCGAGATTCGCTTTTATTTTTCTTGTGTAGAATTGTTCAATATCAGTCAAAGAAGATAAAATCTCTTTATGATATTCTAATAAATCGGTAAGAACAAAATAAACATCATAAACTTCAGAAAGAATCTTTTTTATAATCTCATCATCAATTTCTTTTTCAAAAGCATATAAATTCCCCTTGCTATCGGATGTTACTTTAATAATATATTTATGGCTTTCCAAAAGCCATCTAAACACATCTATAGGTTCGTAATTGTCTTTTAAAGCTATAAAATACGCTGGTTTTTTCGAATATTCCATTAAAAAATTAAAATATGAGTTTAAACTCTCTAATAAATTTTTCAATAAAATAAAAATTTCCTTTTTATTGTCACCAAAAAGATGTTGATATAGAAGACCAGATATATTTTTTATAAGCGGTTCAACAGTATTTAAGAGAATATTTCCTAAAAATGCTTTACTCTCTGAATCCATCAAATCATCAATTACCTCATCAAGCTTATATTTCTCATAGAAATTTTTCCCTCTAAATTCCTCTTCTCTGGTTCTAAAGTCACTATTACCTATCAAATAATCCACAGTAACATTAAAAAAATCAGCAATTTTTAGTAAGGTATCAAAATTAGGTTCCCTATGCCCATTCTCATAATTCGCTATAGTTTGTACAGAAACACCTAATATTTCTGCCAAATCACTTCTTGAAATATTCTTTTCTTCTCTAAGTTCTTTAAGTCTAAATCTAAATAGATTCACACAATCACCACCAAAAACTATTCGTTTAATTCTTATTATAGAACAAACTCAGAGAATTAACAATATTAAACTAAATGAATTTTATAATAGAAGTTTAAAACTATATGTTGACAAATACATTTAGTTTGATATAATAAACTTAGAAAACAATTTGAATAGTTTTGGATGATTTTCTTAAAGACATTAAGGAAAAGAGGTGTTATGAATGGAATTTTACAACCCACAACCGCAAAGAGATAAAATAGAAAAACTCACCATATCTATAAAAGAAGCTGCCCAGATGCTGGGTATAAGCTACAACGTTATGCTAACGCTTGTTCACAGAAAAGATTTTCCTAAAATCTTGGCTGGGCAGCGACGTATCCTCATCCCCAAGGAAGCTTTTATTCGCTGGGTCAATGAACAGGCTTGCCAGAACAAATAACAGGTACTTACCTTGGTGGTTATCCCCTGCTCGCTACCCTGTTCGGGAATCGGCAGAGTGGCTTGATAGGAATAGTAGAGGTTGTAATGTGTTGGTGGTTTTGTAATAAAGGAGGAGCAAACTATGGCAAAACAATACAATAATGTAGATTTAGATAAACATATAGACTATGAAAAATTTTATAGTAAATATCTTAAAAACATGAAAAGAGCTGGCACTGACAAAATAAGTGCTCAGTGTCCTTTTCATGATGACCAGCATAACAGCTTCTGGTTCCGCACCTATAATGGGTGTTGGAAATGCGAGGCTGGTTGTGGTGGGGGAAATGCTGTAACCTTCTTAGCAAAGATTGAGAGGATTACTCAAAAAGAAGCTTATAAAGTTTTACTCAAGGAAGCAGGGCTATTAGATGACGATGAGGAAAAGGGGAAAAAGATGAGGTACACGCTGGAAGATTATTCAAAAGAAAAAAAACTGCCTATAGAGTTTTTGACACAGAAATGTAATATGAGGCAAGAAGACAAAAATAATCGTTACATCTCAATTTATTATGCAGATGAAAAAAGTAATATTATAAGTGTCAGAAAGAGATTCCATCCTAAAAAGAAAAATAGATTTGCTTGGGTTACTGGAGCCAAAATTATTCCTTATGGGCTCTGGCGAATTGATGAATTTTGTGAAGATTACATTATTCTTGTTGAAGGAGAGAGTGATACACAAACTTTGTGGTATCATGGTTACCCTGCACTTGGAATTGCAGGAGCAAGTAATATCCGAAAAGAGGACTTTGAATATTTTAATAAGTTTTCAAAACTTTATATTTGGCAGGAACCAGACATGGGCGGGACAACTTTTATAGAAAGGTTTATAAGACTTGCAGGTGAAACTGGTTTTGATAAACCTTGCTTTATACTGCAAAGCGATAAATTTAAGGATGTGTCCGAAATACACATCCATCACAACAGCAATCACGAAAAATTTGTTGAAGAAATAAACAGCATTATAGAAAATGCAAAGCCAATAAATATTGAAAAACAAAATAAAAATCTCTTTGGTGTGAATTTCAAATATAATACTCCACAGGGGTATTATATCACGACCGAAGGGATTTTTAAAGAAAATGTATCAAAGAAGACTGAAGAAATCACTACTATTGAAGTTACTAAAACCCCAGTTATTATTGGTAAAAAGTTGAAAGAAATTGAAACAAACCTTGAAAAAATTGAACTTATTTATCTTGTTAACAATTCGAAAAACTCTATTGTGATTGATAAAGGAGTAATAGCAAGTACGCGTGAGATTTTAGAACTTGCTAACTATGGTGTTCTTGTCAATTCAAATAATGCAAAGCTATTAGTTCAATATCTGTACGATTTTGAAAGTGCAAATCTCAAAAAACTACCTACTCTACTTATGAGCAAAAAGCTTGGTTGGTATAAAGGAATGTTTATTCCCTATGAACCAAACATTATTGTTGTTCAAAATGATGCTCTATTTGAAGGCTTAACACCAGCGGGAACTTTAGAAGAGTGGCTACAGGGAATCAAAGAATTTCGTTTTAATGAAGCTTTTAGGTTTATGCTCTCAGCTTCATTCACTGCACCTATTCTTAGATTACTTAACCAGCGAATCTTTTTAATCCACTTGTGGGGAGATAGTCGTTCAGGTAAGACAGCTACTTTAAAAGCAGCACTTAGTGTTTGGGGTAACCCCGATGACCTTGTTGTAACATTCAATGCCACAAAGGTAGGGCTTGAGAAAATTGCAAGCTTTTATAACGACCTGCCTATCGGCATTGATGAGAGGCAGGTCGCTAACAACCAAGAATTCATCGAAAATCTTGTGTATATGCTTTCGCTGGGGAAAGGCAAGCTCAGAGGCTCAAAAGGCGGTGGACTGCAGCCACTTAGTACTTGGCATACAGTAATCCTGTCGACTGGTGAGGAACCTTTGAGTAGCACAACTTCAAATGAAGGAGTGTTTACACGTACTATTGAGATTAACTTGAAACCTTTTAATGACGAGACCGAAGCAAGGAGGTGTTATCAAGTCATCCAAAGCAATTATGGCTTAGCTGGCAGAAAGTGGATTGAGCTTATCAAACAGGATAAAAGCCTTATACAACAAATAAAAATGACAGAAGAAAATTTATTCGACACAATCCTTGAACAATATCCTAAAATTCTACAGAGCCATGCTCAAGCTCTTGCACTTGTTGGTGCAGTTGATATAACTACATCAAAATTAATCTTTGGAGAGAAAGAACCAGAAGAAATAACAAAAGTGACTGTAGAAGCTATTGCAGAACAATTGCAGGGTGTCGAAGAGGTAGACATTGGGCAGCGTGCTTATGATTACATTGTCGACATGATTAATTCGCATCCAAAAAACTTTGAAGAAGAAGCTAAGGAAAGATGGGGATTTTTGCAGGATGGCACAGTGGAATTCTTTCCAAGTGTTTTAGAAAAGTTGCTACAGGAGAGAAATTTCAATCCTAAGAAAGTTTTTTCAAGCTGGGAAGAAAAGGACCTAATAAGGGTTCATTATGAAAGAGATAAAAAAAGATATTCCATTGTAAAGAGAAAAGGCAACACTCTTTACCGCGTAGTAGAAATTAAGCTGCCCAAGCAAGCAGAAAAAGAGACAAGTTTACTATGATATACCCCTATATGGTATTAAGCAATGTTACCACTAAACAAACAAAGAATTATCAAGCATTTGCGTGTATCAGTGGTAACAGTGGTAACGCAAGTGGTAACAAAATCAAATGTAGATGTATCAAGTATTTATATACCCTATGTTACCACTGTTACCACTAAAAATAATAAGTCTTATAAAAAATAATAAATTGAGGGGAAATTTATGGTAATTACCATTGGAAAAGTTTTACCCTCAAATTTATAAAAAAGTATATATGTATTTAAAAATTAGTGGTAACATGAGCATAAAAATGTGCACATTTGATTTTACAAGCCTTTCAAGTCGTAAAAATGTTACCACTGCGAGTGGTAACAAACTTTTAAACCACCCTTAAAACTAAATTTGAGGGTAATTATTTGGGAATAATTCCAATTTAGCTGGTAAAATTATCTTTAAAACGTGAGGTGATTAAGATGTTCCCTGCCCTAAAACAAAAATATTACAAGCTTGGTGACCAGAAAGCTTTAGAGCGGGCAAAAAGTTTGATAGAAAATAATCCAGACTTAAAAGCTGAATATATGAAGCTTTGTGAAGAAGTAGAGCAGGAGATTGGAGAGTATAAAAAGTATGCAACAGATGAACAATTAAAAGACATTGAAACAGCTCTTATATTCTTGGACAAGGCTAAGGTTGAAAAAGCAATCAAAAATCTCAAAGAAAGTATTTCTATCAGCTTCTTTAATATGGACAAAGAAGCAAAGCTAAGTGAAACAGAACCTAAAAAAAGTGACAAGGTTATAAATACAGAACTTACAAAAAAGAGAACATCAATAGGGCAGAAAGCTTTTGTTATAAAAAGCAAAAAGCCAATTGAGATTGAAAAAGCAAAAGAAGCCTTTTCAGATTTCAAGTGTAATGTGTGCGGTAATAAAGAACTTGCATATTTTGAAGCAATAGGTGCTTTTGTCTGTAGCAAATGCTTTCCTGAGAGTAACGTCGCTATCCAAGTTATAAATTATACTCAGCCACTTACCAATGAATATGTCTATGAACTTTACCCTCTCTATAGGACAAGCAAAAAACAAGAAGAAACAAGCTTTCAAAACATGTCGGCAATTTAAATTCAGATAAAAAACAAAATTTTAAATTGAAAGGAGAGGTTTTCAATGTCTAAAAAGGTTGTTATTGACCTTGAAGAACTTGAGTACTTCTTGGATTATTTGAACGACAAAGTTTTCGATGGTTACAAGAGAGAAACAACAAAAGCAATTAAAGAATTTCTTGAAGATCTTAAAAAACGCAACAGACTTTCAACAGACAAACGCAACTCGTATTATTAAATGAAAGGAGAGGTTTTACAATGCCAAAGGTAACAGTGAACATACCTAAGCCAGTCTATGACAAGCTTTGCAAGCTTGCAGTTGAAGGCAGGTCTATTGATGAGATTATAATACATGCAAGTGGAGTTTTGATTGACACCATAAGAAGAGCAACAAAAAGAGAGCTGGAGACAGCACACTGGTTTACAATTGCCTCTGCTATTGATATGGACTACAGAAAGCTTTTGATTGCATTTTTAGACCAAGGCACAGAGCTATTCACATCAATTTACGAAAAACACATCAAAACTGGCGACATTCGAGAATGTGCTCAGACTTTGAGAGTTATTATCTTACTTGAATACTTAAAAGAGTGTTTGCTCAACGAGGGAATTGAAAGCTTAGTAGAACTCAGATATCCACCTTTGGATGAAGAACTCAAGTTTTGGCAGAACAAAGGCTTTACAATTCCACAGAACCTTTTTTTCAAATCTAAATCAGAAAGTGAGGCGATTTATTAATGATAACAATTGAAAAAACTCAAATGAACGATGTTTTTGAAAAAGTCTTTAGGCAGCTAACAGTTGAACTTGTAAGCTACAGGTCTAAAGAGATTCTGAAAGACCAAGAGTATTTAAAGACCACAGGCGAAATTGATATCCTTGAGGCAAAGCTCAAAGAACTGATAAGCGAGGAAGCAAAGAAGATTTACGAAGAGATTGAAGAGCTCCAGAATTATTTGTGTGCTATCTATGAGCTGCACGGTTACAAACAAGGTCTTAAGGATGGCGCAAAGCTGACAGTAAAGCTTTTGGGTGAATAGAAGCCTGCATTTGAGCCGATGGGTAGAAACCTATCGGCTCTAAAATAAAAAGAACAAAGGAGGTTAAAACTATGAAGGTAAACCATCTTTTATATCTCAAAGCTGCCAAAAGATTAACTTTAAATTTTCAGTTTGGGAAAGATGACGCAGAAGAAATAATAAGAAAGTTGGCTTTTTATCTTGTCAGATTTATAAATTCTAAGCCAAAAACTGAAATTGTCACAATAGAAGAGGTTAAATCTGAACTTTCTCTTGAGTTATTAGCATTGCAAATTTTTTCTCAAATGACACCAAGACAATTTATGTATTTTTTCCCTATTAAAAAGTTTTACAAGGGCTGCAAGTATTCAGCCAAGGACTATTACACAACAAAGGAAATGCTCAGTAAAGTTGATATGGACCAACCTATTGGTGATAATGTGATAGATTTTCTTTGGGATTATGTTAACGACGACATAGAAGATTTTCTTGTCAATCACATGCTAACTATTAGCCAGATGAGAAGGTTAGAAGGTAAGCCAACGCTGGCAGAGGAGATAGCAAAAGAGCTTGGTCTTAAAACCTATAGGCTGTATCAAGATGGACAGGGCAAAAAGTTTTTATTTGATGAGGAAACAGGCAGAACTGTAAGGGTAAAAGAAAGACCAAAACACTTGAAATTGATAAAATGCAGGGGGTAGGGGGGAGTTAAAAATTTTTTAAAAATCTTCTGGACCGCGCGGGGCAGGTCAGCGTGAACAAAAACCGAGCAGAAAAATTAAAAAGTTTACAGGAAGCAAAGGGAGGTAGTGTTATGGGAGCAACCAAAGAATACATGCAAGGGTATAGAGCTGGAAACACAATAAAAGAAAACATTGAAGTTAGACTTGACAAAAAGTATTGGCACAAAGTGGTTAAGAAGTTTGAAAAGGAATGGCAAGCTTATGGACTCAACAAGATACAGAGCGAAATTTTAAGTCAAGCTTGCACTCAGCTGCAACTTATAGAAGAGTGTAAGAGAATTCTTGAGGAAAAGGGATTGTGCTATGTAACAGTAACAGGAACCCAAAGGATAAATCCAGTCACTAAGGTTTTAAAAGATGCGACAACATCATTCACACAATTGTTAAGACTATTGAGTGAAAGCTTAAAGGAAGAAGGTGAAGGCAATGAGTAAATTCAAACTGCCAGCTTTGGACGATAGCAAACTTGTTGAAGAACTTTTTACAAAACCCAAGAAGTCAAACCTAAAAAAATATAAGAAGGTGATTTTAGAAAGGTCGGAAGAAGTCCAAAAGCTTTTACATGAAGACCCGCAAAAGTATGAAAAGGCAAAAGTTTTTTTAGACAGTATAGGGACAAAAGAAGCCAATGAGTTAAAGAGAAGTTTAGCCTTTATCTATCATTTTGGTGATGTCTAAACTCAATTTCTGGAGATATTAGCCCAGAGGAACACAGTACTATTGTCGCACGCTTTCAATCAGAGCAAGAAGTGCAAAGCTTTATTGACGCATTGGCAAGGCTAATGGTGGAAGGTGGTAAGAGGCTTCTGACTGTTGAAGATGTAAAAAAGACAGTAAAAGAGAAGTAAGAGAGAAGATTTTAGCCAGGTAAAGCACCCTAACAAACAGGGTGCTTTTTTATTGCAAACTCATGGCAAGCTTATGACAAAATTCGACATAAAAGCTTTTTCAGTGGTATAATCAAAGTAGAACATAAGTTTGAGGTGTTACCAAGATGTTTTGTTATGACTGGGAAGGCTTGAAACGTGAGTTTGTGCTTGGTAGCTATAGGACACTTAAAGAGTTTGCAGAGACTAAAAATATAAGCTATGGACTTTTACGCAACAAGGCAAAGGGTTGGACACAAGAAAAAAGACAAGTGGAGAAGACCAAGAGCAAGCTTATAGTTGAAAAGACACTCCAAAAGCAGATAGAGAAAGCAAGCGACTATAATACTTTGCATGTTGAGTTTTGGGACAGACTGCTTGAATTGGTGTGGGAAGCTCTACATGATGATAAGACCATCAAGACCAAGGAAGGCAAGATAAACATTTATGCACTTGAAAAGCTTTCTAAGGTGGTTGAGAAGGTCCAAAAAGGACAGAAACTTGCTCTTGGACTTGATGATAAAAAAGACGACCACAGCGAGGAACTTCTCCAGAGGATGAGAGAAATTGTCCAAGCACTCCATGAACCAGACGAGACTTCTGTTGTAAACTAAGTTTGCAGCCAAAGGAGTGTTAATAACAAATGCAGCAGACAAAAACTTTAAAGCTTGACAACGCACAAAGGCAGCTTCTAATTGCCGACAACTTAAAGCTTGTGTATCACGTTGCAAACAAGTTTATGCCATGTCCTAAAGGTTACATGTATGAAGTTGACGATTTGATTTTTGAGGGTTACTTTGGTTTGGTTGTGGCAGCTAATAATTACAAACCAGAACTGGGAACACCATTTTCAAGTTATGCTTGCAAAGTTATTGAAAGCAAGATAAAAAGAAGCCTACCAAAGTACAAGTTGTCTTCTGCCATCTCTTTGGACAGTCCAGTATCAAAAGAACCAGAAGAAGATACATCTACAATTGGAGATATAATCTCAGATGGTTATTCAGTTGAAAAGGAAGTAATCAGAAAAGACACTCTTGACAGGCTCCAAAGATTTTTTGATGCCTTGACCGATGAGGAAAAAGAGAGGGTTTTATATTACATCTCCACAGGAAAAAATCCACCTGCCAGCGATATACTGTTTAGAAAGGCAAGAAGGAAGATAATAGCCAGAATGAGACAAGAGCAGTTTGAGGCAGACCTTGACGACTTGACAGTTTTTATATCCTGTCCAGCTGTGCATGTGGCAGCAGGCAAAGAATATTTTTCATCTCCAGTTGAAGCTGCAGTTTTGGCAAGAGAGGAAAAGAGAAAGCAACTTGAAATCCTGTCTTGTATTCCTCAATTGGACAAGCTAAGACAATTAAAACAACAAGGTGAACAAGATAGAATGAAACTACTTGCTGCCAAGTGGGAAGTGGAAGAGTTCATTGAAAGAAATTGGGATAATCTCACAATCCACAATGTTAGACTTCTCAAAGACTACTTTGTTTTTTGTCTTTCGCATTTGTCTATGGTGCAAAAGTATGGCAGCAAGTACAGGGAACAAATAAAGAGAATAATAAAAAAGATGGTGAGGTAAAAAATATTCTTGCTAAAAAGCTAAAGAAGCTAAAAAAGTCGTGAAATTAGAGCTACCAAGGGATTTAATATACCTACTTTTTTAGCAGGCAAAGCTAAAAAAGTCATGTTGTGAGCTTAGAGCCTTTGAGGTACCTGAGTTATACATTTGCTAAAAAAGTGCTAAAAAAGTCTTTATACCATTTGGGGGTATACAAACTTCAACTCATCCCCCCCCACCTTTGAAACCGACAAGCCTCTCAAAAGACCGGCGGGTCCACCTTCAAAAACCTGCACCTTATGCATACACGAGGGGGGTATAAACAAACAAAAATCGACAAAAGTTTTTATTTTGCGCAAAAAAGAAGGAAAAACATTTTTAATTGTCTAAAAACAGGCAAAATTTAGGTTGTCAAACGTGACAAAAGTACAAATCAAGCGTGCAGTTCAAAAGTTGATGGAATAGAAGGGACGAGTTAAGTATTACTGAAGTCATCAGTAAATTTTCAAAAGGACATTTTGTGTCTTTTTGATTTTTTGGCAGAAATTAAAATAGAACCTCATATCACAGGACACAGGCGACGAAATTCGTTTTCTGTAGCCTTGAGAGGTATAGTCTAACTTGAAACCTCTAAAAGAACAGTTTGAATTGTTCTTTGTAAAAGACAAAAAATCAAAAGCTCAAAACGATCTTTTGAAAATCCTAAAAGCGTAGCTTTGAGTTATGTTGTTGCAAACTTGGATTTTAACAAGGGGTCGATAAGTTATCGAGGGCTAAAAAGTGTTTGAAGAACACAAAGAACAGAAGATATAAGGCTTTGACCGCAGTGGTCAAACTTTATTCTAAAGTAAAAAACTTCTCAAAAAGAGGAAATTAAAACTGCTAAGCAGCAGTCAAAATTTATTCTTGAGAAATCCAGAGATTTCGGAGTCCCTAAAAAGGCTCCAACAAACAAGGACAATAAAAAGACAGATAAGAGTAACAAGACAATGGGAAGAGATAGAAAATCTCTGGAGCTTTTATACTTGGAACCGACAGACAGGGACTTATATTGCTTTTAGATGACAATAACATGAACATGCTAACAAATGCTAACCTTTGGAGAACACTCTACAAGGAAATTTAAAGGGCATTCTAACTTGGAACATCCTAAAAGCAGGGTGTCGAAATTTACGACATTCTTAAAGCTATCCCGAGATTTCCGAATACCTAAAAAAGACACATTTTATTATTAGAAAACCATTTCAAATAAGTAGGGTATTGCAAATCTCTGCAGCTTTTCAATCAGGACCGACGCGCTGGGGTTTGCATATGCGACCGCAAGTTTTCAATGTTTTTGGAACTTGTCTGTTTTTTGCAGGCTTTAGTTTGAACTCCAGAAGTTTGAGCGAAAAGCTACTTAGTAAAGCTTAAGGTTTTTAAAGGTTTTAAGATTAAGAAAACTTGAGGATTACAACAAAGGTGGCAGTTGTAAGTCCAGTATTAAACATTTTTGCTAATCATATCATTGTTTATGAGGTATGCCCAAGAAGCAAGGTGATTAATTTATATGTCCAAATCATTTTGAAGTGGCACAGAAGGTTTTTTAAGGAAAAGTTACTGTACCTCATCCCAAGAAAAACTTGCCTAAAAGAACGATAAAAAGTATTTTACAGCAAGCTGGAATCCAAATTGATAATATTGAGGAGTGAAAAAAGATGAATGAAGACAGATATGTTTTTCCAGCCATTTTTACTTTTGACGATGACGGAATAACAATCGAATTTCCAGATCTGCCCGGTTGTATTTCGTGTGCTGATACATTGGATGAAGCAGTTAAAAATGCAAAAGAAGTATTAGGTCTTTATCTGTGGAGTATGGAAAAAGACAATGAACCTATCCCTGAACCAACAGCTGTAAATCAACTTAGACTTGAAAAAAATCAAATGCCAATGCTGATTGAGGTTTGGATGCCTCTTATTCGGCATGAGATGGACAACAAGGCGGTAAAAAAGACTTTAACAATCCCACAGTGGCTTAATATATTAGCCGAAAAACATAACATTAATTTTTCTCAAGTGCTCCAAGAAGCATTAAAAGAAAAATTAGGAATAAATGACTACAAACACAGCTAAAATTTTTGTACAGCTACTACAGCTACACTACAGCTACCGAAATAAAAAAGTGTGTTTTTTATTGAGCTGGAATAAATTTTCAAAACCTTGTAAACAAGATATATCAAGCAATTTATGACCTGTTAAAGTTTGTAAAATAGCCTCTCCGCAATTTCGTAATCGACCGGTCGGGGGTTCGAATCCCCCATGGAGCTCCAGTAAAATCAAGGGGTTTGGGTATAGGTAAAATTTTAGGGTAACTACTCCACTATCTCAGGAGTGGTTACCCTTTGTTTTTACATCCTCGAATAAGCTGTTTAATTTCATTGCAGCAGCTTTCTTTATCTCAGGCATAACATGAGAATAGATATTTAACTCAAATCTTCTTGATATTTGGTATTATACAAAGCTTGAAGATACTCAGGCCTCAAATCTTTTAGCTTATAATGACCAATGGCAGGATTTATATGTCTTTCTATGATAGCACAAATAATCTTTAAACGTTGAGGGTCGCAATGTTTGTTTTTTGTATTCCCAAAGCCAAGTATGAAGCCAGTCTTTTTTCATTATTCCCTCTCTTTTTTGTCTTTGCAGGCATGTTATAACACCTCTTTAATTTGAGCAAAGTCTATTA
>Ga0207429_10133_pt1 | contig 14064 bp, 14 predicted proteins | sample YelNats1bottle13_FD_187545 | JGI IMG/M metagenome (GOLD analysis project Ga0207429, IMG submission 187545) | Hot spring thermophilic microbial communities from Obsidian Pool, Yellowstone National Park, USA - site 1 bottle 13 (SPAdes) (version 2) | ecosystem: Environmental > Aquatic > Thermal... | reverse complement strand
GAATAAAGCACAATAGAAGAGGACGCCCAAGGAAATTTAATTTGTTTCAAATAATAGCTTGTCTGGTTTACAAAGTTAAGAAGGGGATAAAGAGTTTTAGAGAATTAGAATATCGAATAAATCAAGACACAGAGTTTAAGCAAGTAGTAGGTATAGAAGAAAGTCCGGACTATTCATATTTTGCGAAGTTGTCAAGGAAAATAGAAGAAGAATACATGCAAGATATAAGAGAGATACTAATAGCTGAAATAGAACCTGATATTGGTATAGCGATAGTAGATTCTACACCTTTGAGAAGTGCCAAAAATGATTCAGAGGCAAAAATAGGTATACATATTACAATAGGATTTTACAGGGGATACAAATTACATCTTTTGTGCACAGGTAAAGAAGAAGTAATACCACTTTTCTGGATTTTAACAGGGGCAAATGAACATGACTCAAGACAAGAAGAGCTTTTGGCAAGAAGCATGGGGCTTTGGCTGTGAGATTGTATTAGCAGATGCGGGATACGATTGTAGCAGATGGTTTAATATAGCAAATGAGCTTAAAGTTAAATTTGTTGCTGGGATAAACAAAAGAAACATGAAAGATAAAAACAATGTTAAGAATGTTTTTAGAAGAAATAACATAAGATTTTTAGAAACTGAAGAGGGCAAAAAGCTATACAAGCATAGAACAAAGATTGAAAGACTATTTAGTAAATTAAAAGGTGAATATAATCTTGAGAATGTAAGGCTCAGGGGGTTTAAGAATTATAAAAGGTATATTGATTGGATACTAATTACTTTTCTGTTTGAGCAACTTCTCAGAAAAGTAGAAGGTAAGAAGTTTTCTTTCACATATGAATGGAATCAATAACTTTTGTTTATTTTATGTATTGTTGGTAATAATTTTTATTCAACAACCTAGTATTGAAAATTAAAAAGATTCTAAATTGCAATATTAAATACAATACTTTTTTAGATGGAACTGGAAATTGAAAATTGATTTGCAAATTAGAAAATGTAAATGATAAAATTATAATAAAACCAAATCATTGATTTTCAATAAATTAGATATTTAATAGAGGTAGGTGGAATTATCTGATGATTACTATAAACAGAGAAAAGTGTGTAAACTGCTATAAGTGTATACGTGTATGTCCTGTGCAATTTGCTAATGTTATTAATGGAGAATATATTGAACCAAACAACGATTTATGCATAAAGTGTGGAAGATGTATAAAACACTGTGATCATGGGGCAAGAGGATTTATAGATGATATTTCTTTGCTTAAAGAGATATTAGCTTCTGGTGTAAAACCTATTGCAGTTGTTGCTCCTTCTGCAAGAGCAAATTTCAAAATAGGAAAACTTATAAATACTCTGAGAGAAATTGGATTTAAAGAAGTTTATGATGTTTCTTTTGGCGCAGATATAACCACTTGGGCTTATATCAGGTACATTCAACGTTTTTCCAAAAAGAGTGTTATTGCTCAACCATGTCCTGCAGTTGTAAATTACATAGAAAAGCACATGCCTCAGCTTCTTAATTACTTGATTCCTGTTCAAAGTCCAATGATGTGTGTAAGCATTTATTTGAGAAAATATTTGAAAAAAAGTGAACCAATAGTTTTTATTTCTCCATGTATTGCTAAAAAAGACGAGATAGCAAGATTTCCTGATATTGTCCAGTTGAATGTAACGTATGTTTCTTTAATAGAAGAATTTGGTGATATATACAAAAAGGCAAATGATACAGGAAAATTTGATTATTTTGAAGGATATTTAGGAAAACTTTTTAGTAGACCAGGCGGATTAAAAGAAAATGTCCATGCATATTTTAAAGATGCGAAAGTAAAACAGATCGAGGGCGATATAATATTTGAGTATTTTGAAAAGGACTATTTGAATACTCCAGACAGTCAAAAACCTTTAATTGTTGACGTATTAAACTGCCATGAGGGGTGCAATAAGGGAACAGCTACCAAATTAGATATTCCTATCGATGTAATAGATTATGAATTTGATGTTATAAAGAAAAGGACGTATAATAAGCATAAAAGTAAAGTACTGTTTAGATTTTTTGATAAGAAACTTAAATTAGAAGACTTTATAACAACTTATCAAAACAAGAGTAAGTATTTAGAAAAACCTTCTGCTGCAGTGTTAGAAAATATCTATAATGAAATGCTAAAAACTACGCCAGAAAAAAGAAATTTAAATTGCTCAGCATGTGGATATGATTCTTGCGAAGAAATGGCTATTGCAATCTATTATGGATATAATAGAAAAGAAAATTGTGTAAATTACTTAAAAGATAAAGTATATCTTGAGAATGAGGAGTTATATTATAAAAATGTCCAAATTAATAAGTTATTTGACGAAATTCACAATACTCAAATTAAACTTGAAAAGTTGATAAAAGAAGTAGCACTTGCTACAGATGCTGTAGATAGGAGTATGCAAGATATAGCAGTAGGATATAGTGAAAATGCGAAAGAAATTGAGAATATATCTACCTTAGTTTCTGAACTATTGGATCAAATTAAGTTACTTGATAGTATTAGTAAAGATCTGTCTACGAAAATTGATGTTCTAAACAAAACAAACAATATCCTCCAGGATATTGGAAGTAGTATATCTCTTTACGCTTTGAATGCTTCTATTGAAGCTTCAAAAATAACTGAGTCAAAAGGCTTTTCTGTTATAGCTACAGAAATAAGAAAACTTGCAGATAGAATGAAAGTTGAAACATCTGTTGTAAAAAAAGAATTTGATACTATGATTAACTTAATGAACCAGATCCCTAATTTATCAGAAAAAATTTTAAATGCAATTGAAAGTATAAACAGTTCTTTGGTAAATGAGAGTGCACTAATTGAGGAGTTAACGGCAAAAAGTGAGGAGATTTCAGCTGAAATTTCACGGCTCAATGCATTGATTCAACAGGAAGGTATATTAGAAAAAAAGTATTCTACAGAACTTAATTTTTAAAGTTACAAAAAGTCTGAGCTTATAAATACAATAAAGACCTCATTTGGTGACATATCAAAAAAACTATAGGGGTTATGGCGCTAATTGCCGCCATTATTGCTCTTTTAATTGTGTATATTCTGTCTACTTTGACTCTCAATGAGAATAAGAAAAACATAGGGATTTTAAAAATGCTTGGATACAGGGAAGAGGAAATATTTTTAAGATAATTCTTGGTTTTAATTATGTCTATTTTTATAATATTAAATCCTTGCACACCAAACAAATGTATGGTATAATCAAATCAATAGTTAATTTTAAATCTGGAGTATGGTTTTGCAATGAGGACTCAAATTACTTTTTTTCGCCAAAAAGTTGTGCCCATAGTGAAATGGGCGGGTGGTAAAAGGCAGATAATAAAGAGTTTGCTTGAAAAGCTGCCAAGCCATTTTTCCACATATTTTGAGCCTTTTTTGGGTGGCGGAGCACTTTTGGTAGAGCTTTATAATAGAGGAATTTTAAAAAATGCTGTTGTTTCAGATATTAATCTTGAACTCATAAACCTTTACACTGCAGTTAAAAATTATCCAGATGAGGTAGTTTACTATATTAAAAATTTGGATTTTAAAAACACCGAAGACGATTACTATAAAGCAAGAGAACTTTACAATTCTATTAAGATAAAAAATCTGGATACAATTGAAAGTGAAAATTTACTCAAAGCAGTATTGTTACTTTATTTAAACAGGCACTGTTACAATGGGCTTTACAGGGTGAATTCAAAGGGCGAATTCAATGTTCCTTTTGGAAGATATAAAAATCCTAAAATGCCAACCGGTAAAGAAATATTTGCCTTTTCAGAAATGCTACAATCTGTTGAAATTTTACATGCAGACTTTGAAGAAGCGGTGAAGAAAGCTTCTGAGTTTGATTTTGTATATTTCGATCCTCCGTACATGCCTGTGTCCAAAACAGCTAATTTTACTGATTACACAGTTGCAGGTTTTTCAAAAGAGGAACAAGTAAGGTTGAAAAATGTTTGTGATAACCTGAGCAAAAAGGGTTGTTTTGTTATGATAAGCAACTCAGATTCAGAATTTATAAGAGATCTTTATGAAAGTTACAACCTTGAGGTAATAGAAGCAAAAAGGCTTATTAATTCAAGTGCAGGAAAGAGAACAGGTCATAAAGAAGTTATTATAACTAATTATTGAAAAGAAGGTGTTATTGTGTCACCCGGTGGAAGAGGTACTCGAACAGGGAAGGTTCATGAAAAATTAATTCAACAAGCATTGTTAGAAAATTACCCTGGTGCGTTTAAGGAACAAGTTGTGGTTGGCAATGATCTCTTTGGGAATAAGTATAAAGCTGATTTTGTTTTAAATGATGAGATAATTATAAGTGCTAAATGGCAGCAAACACGCGGGACAGCAGAGCAAAAAATAGTTTATGAGATAATCACCTTGGTTAAAATTTTAAAGGAAAATCCAAAGTATAAAAAAGCTTATATTATAATTAGTGGAACAGGGTATACTAAGAAAGCAAAAGATTTTTATTTAAATCAAAAACATGTTGAGTATATAAAAGAGGGAAACTTGGTAGAAATAATATCTTTTGAAGATTTTGTCAAAAGATCAAATTTAAAATTGCTGTAAAAGTAGAGAGATATTAAAAAACTCAAAAGGGCTAAGTGCAAATCTGTCATTAGCCCTTTTCCATTTTAACTTGTGCTTCATACCAATCAACAAACTGCTTAGCTGTTCTTGCTGAACGGCCGTTGTAGTTCATTTCCCACTGCAGAGCAAGCCTGTGAAGCTTTTCTGTAATCTCAATTCCCCTTTTCTTTGCAATTTCATCAACAATTGCAAGGTATTCTTGCTGGGTTGGGGGCGGGTATGTGATCATTATTCCAAACCTGTCAGCAAGAGAAAGTTTTTCTTCTAAAGTATCTTTAACATGTACTTCATCATCAGAAAAATTGCTTCTGTCGCTAAACCTTTCTTTTACAAGATGTCTTCTATTTGAGGTTGCATATATAACAACGTTTTGAGGCATTGCCTCTAAAGACCCTTCTAAAATGGCTTTTAGTTTGGTATAATTTTCCTCAATGTCTTCAAAAGACAAATCGTCTACAAAGATTATAAACTTAAGCGGGACATCTCTTAAGATTCTTATTAATTTTGGAAAAGTGTAAGGCTGGTCTTTGAACACCTCAACAACTCTCAAACCCATGTGAGAAAACTCGTTCAAAAGCGCCTTTACAGTTGACGACTTTCCAGTTCCTCTGCTGCCATAAAGCAAAATATTGTTGACTTTTTGGCCATTTAAAAACGCCAAAGTGTTTTCAACAACAATCTTTTTCTGCCTTTCAATATTTACAAGGCTATCTAATCTTATTGGGTCTAAATTTTCAATGCCAATGAGTTTCTCGCCATCCCATGAAAAACCTTTGTATTTTGCAAAGATTCCAAAGCCATTTTGCCTGTGGAATTCTACAAGCTCCTCAATTAAACTGCTCCAGGGAGTTATATTCAAAAATTTTTCAATGATGGTTTTTGTAGAATTATCAATTGTGTTGTGCAACATGGTATTTGTGCCTTTGAGCTCTAAAAAACTTTCAGCTAAAAAGTTAGGTAGAGCAACAGATTCTTTTAAATAATCTTTTATCTCTTTTGCAGAAAAGTTTGATATAAACTCAAGGCAGTCTAAATCACAAGCTGCAGCTTTTTTAAGACTCTCATTTATTGCTATATTGTTAACACTTTTTGCTGCTAATTTCGTAAAAGTATTTTCGCTAAAGAGAATTTTCTCAATAATGTATTCCTTTAAACTACAGCCCTTTCCAGCTTCTAAAAGATTGTAATAAACTGTGCTATAAAGATTTATAATTCTTTTTAAATCCTGATTTCCATCGTCAATGAAGAGGACAAGATTGTACAGCTTTTTAAAAACGCTATCATGAAGAAGGTTTCGATAGACTTTTAAGTTTTCAAAACACAGTCTGTAGAGCTTTATTTTCTCATTCATTGCTGACATATCTCCTTTGTGCCGAAATTAAATCTTTTGTAATAAAAGTTTAAATCAACTATTCTCTTTGCCTCTACATTTATTTTAGAACAAATAATGTCTTTTTGAAAGATTTTTCTTGAGTTGAGTTAATAATAATTTGGTATCCATAATATTGATGAAATAACTTGAATTTGATATAATATAAACAAATGAAATGGAAAAAGGAGTTGAAGATGGTTGATTAGAAAAAAGAGTAGGAGAAATTTTTTAGTAATAGCTCTTATATCTTTGAGTTTAATTTTGTTTTCTAATGTTTTAGCATCCGATATTTGGACAGAATGTGGCAAAAAAATAAAGAAAATTGAGCAGTCAAAAGATGGCAGAATAGTAGCAGTTGTAAACGGCGGAAAGATTTATAAAAAGGATTTAGAGATTGCGTATGCGTTAGAAGAAGCAAGCTATTTATATAAGAAAGAATTTTATCAAAAGCTTTCAAAGGAAGAAAAGATAAATTCAATAAAACCACCTGTACAAAAGACAAAAAAAGAAGTTTTAAATGAGATGATAGAAAATCTCCTTTTGCTTCAGGCTGCTAAAAAGGAAGGATATTTTATATCAGAGAAAGAAGCAAGAGACTACTATGAAAAAACAATGAAAACAATGCAGGATGTAATAAGTGGAAAAGTTTCAGGTGATGTGGAAAGTGCAAAGATTACAAATGATATGATTGAAAAGCTCATCAAAGGATGGGGAATAACAAGAGAGGAGTACGATAAAAAAACTATTGAGCAAACGAGAAATATGCTTTCAATTCAGAAACTTTTGGATGCGAAATTTAAACAGTTCAAGGCTAAATCTAAGGATTTGGTAATTGGAGATTTCAGGAAAGAATATATAACTTTATTGAAGAAAAAAGCTAAAATAACAATATATGAAAATAATATTTAAAAATAGAATTCATATAGAACAAAACCACAGGTTTGAAAGGTCTGTGGTTTTTATTTTTATAAATTTGCGTAAGATTTTTATTTACAAAACAAAGCCAGAAAGCACATCCCCTTCAGGGGATTGTGATGAATGGCAGTCTTTTTTCTTCTCTTGAACTATCTTGAGAGTACGAGGTATAATAAAAGTAGCAAAAAGTTTTTCGGTATTGTTAGAGGAGTTAAGAAGATGACAAAAGCAAAAAAAATTAAGCAAACATGGCAACAAACTAAAGAAAGAAGAAAAAATCAGATACCTGTGGTGTATCAACTGAAAATCAATCTTAACTCTGCTTCAAAAGAGACAAAAGACAAACTCTCCAGGTTGTTTTTAGAAGCAAAATGGTTGTATAACTACATAGTTGCTGACATTGAAAACAGACTTGACAGCAATGCGGAGAAACTAAAAGAAGTTGAAATAAAGGTAGGGGAAAATTTCGAAAGAAGAAGAATTGAAAATCTCAGTTCACAGATGAAGCAGGCTTTGGTGGAGAGAATAAAGCAGAATTTGTATTCTCTTCACATACAAAAGGAAAACGGCTACAAAACGGGTAAACTGCAGTTCAAACACTATGTTAATTCAATTCCCCTCAAACAATTTGGGAACACTTTTAAGTTTGTTAACCAGCAAAAGACCAGAGTTAAGATACAGGGTATCAAAAAACCTTTGAGGGTACTGGAAGGAAATCAGATTCCAGAAGATAGCGAAATAGCAAAAGCAGAACTTGTAAGAAAACCAAGTGGCATTTACCTTTTTGTAACTTGCTATATAGACAGGGACAAATACACAAAAGCGTGGGAAAGAAGAAAGAACAGAAAAGGTGTAGTAAAGCCGAGGGTATGGCAGATGTTCGATACTGCTGCTGGAATTGATTTTAAACCTGCCGGGCTGGTACTATCAAACGGTCTCAAACTTGAATGGCAGATAAAAGAGACAAAACGCTTGAAAAAGTTGCAAAAACAACTTGCACGCCAGCAGAAAGGTTCTAAAAGATGGTATAAAACAAAAGAAAAAATTGCAAGAGAGTATGAAAAATTAACAAACATCAAGTATGACGTAATAAACAAAACCTGTTCATTTTTGTACAGGTATAAGACAGTTTGTTTTCAAAAAGATAACATCAAAGGTTGGAAGGATGGATATTTTTCAAAGTCAGTACACTACAGTGCAGTAGGGACAATTAAGAGAAGACTGAGCGACAGTCTTCGGGTTCCTGCTGTGGCAATCAAAAGTTCTCTGCCAACAACGAAGACATGCAGCAGTTGCGGAAGTCAGTATGATGTCAAGTTGTCGGAAAGAATTTTCAGATGTCCTGTTTGCGGTTTAGAAATTGATAGAGATTTGAACGCTGCAATAAACATGTTGAAGTTAGTAGGGCTGGATCGGTCCGAAGTCAAGCCCGTGGAGTGGAAGACCGCTGTCAGGATATTCAGGGGCAATCCCTGTATTCTGGTAAGTCATACCACGTAGAAGCGGGAAGCCCAACCCCTAAAGGAATCCTATCTCCTTCGGGGGATTGGGAGGAGATCAAATCATGTGACCAATAAGTCATAATAATCTTGAGGTGAGGTTTATGCCCAAGCAAACATTTTTGAACCTTCCAGAAGAAAAAAGAAATTTTATAACAGATACATTAATAAAACATTTTTCACAAAAACCTTATCATGAGGTTGATATATCAGATATTGCTAAAGAGTGCAATGTTGCAAAGGGGAGCATGTATCAGTATTTTGAAAACAAAAAAGAGATGTATTTTTACTCTCTTCAGGTTTCCTATAATAGGTTTTTGAAACTGCTCGAAAAGTTAGACATGATACATATAAATATCTTTGACTATTACGAAAAGTCGCTTGAAGGCATATGGCTTGCAATGAAAGAATTGAGAAACGAGTACATGCTTCTTGAGAGAGCATTTTTTTCGCATGATTCACCTTTTAAGGAGGAGATAAATGAAAAGTTTTTGAAACAGTCGAGAGAATTTCTTATTGAACTCATCAGGTATAATCAAGAAAATGGTTTTATAAGAGAGGATATAGACCCACTATTGATTGGAATTTTCTTAGAAGGTGCAAGCTTTTACATGAAAAAGTTTATAATAGAACAGACTCTGATTAAAACATCAACAACACTTGATCTTGATATAAGTTATTTTAAAGATGCACTGTCTCAATTTATAAAACTTTTGAAAGAAGGAATAGCGAAAAAATGAATATTGAGGTATGACTTGACGGTCATATGACCAATGAGTCATAATATAGTATATCAAGATTAAAATTTAAGGAGATGTAGACTGTGTTTGTCAAGGTTGAGAATCTTTCAAAAATCTACAAGATGGGTAAGAATGAAATCAGGGCACTCAATGAACTAAGTTTTGAGCTTGAAAAAGGGAAAATTTACACGGTTATAGGTCCTTCTGGGTCAGGTAAAACCACGCTTTTTAACATCCTTGGTGGGCTTGACAGGGCAGATAAAGGCAGAGTTTTTGTTGATGGCAAAGAGATAACTGCAATGGACCAAAAAAGGTTATCTGATTTCCGCCGTGACTATGTTGGATTTGTTTTTCAATTTTTTAACCTCATAAACGGACTTACGGTATATGAAAATGTGCTCTCAGGTGCACATCTTAGCAAAAATCCCTTGGATGTTGACATGGTATTAAAAATGGTGGATGTGTTTTCTGAAAAGGACAAATTTCCGTTTGAACTATCTGGTGGACAGCAGCAGAGAGTGGCAATTGCAAGAGCAGTTGTTAAAAACCCTGCATTGATTTTGTGTGATGAGCCAACAGGTGCGCTTGACTATGACAGCAGCAAACTTGTGTTAAAACTTTTAGAAGATGTAAATCAGAAGTTTGGCACAACCATTTTGATAATTACACACAACCTTGCAATTTCTAAAATGGCAGATGTTACGTTGAGATTAAGGTCAGGCAGGCTTGTTGAATTTTTGGAGAACCCTCAAAAGATTTCTGCTCAAGAGGTGACATGGTGATGGTAATCAAAAAAATTCCCCTGCGAATAATGAAAAGAGAGTTTTTGCAATTCTTTTCTATAATGATGCTTGTAGCTATTGCCGTAATGACATATACACTCTTTGCTGTGTCAATGGAAGACATAGAGATAAATTATAAGATATTTAAAAAAGACTTCGTCCAGGAAGATGGGTATTTTATAACATCACAAAAGATAGATGAGAAGCCTTTGAAAGAAAAGTTTGGCGTTGAACTTGAAGAGAGACTTTTTTATGAAATTCAGCAAGATGGGGTTACTTTAAGAATATTTTCAATTTCAAATAAAATAAACAAGCCATATGTAGAAGCGGGTAAGATGCCAAGGCAAGGCGAAGTTCTGCTTGACCCGAGCTTTTTTAAAACCCAGCAGTATCACACCTACGATGAAATAGTCATTTCAGGAAAGAAATTCAGAGTAAGTGGAGTAGGGTATCTTCCTGATTACATTTACATTATCAAAAATGACCAAGACCTTCTCCCAGACCCCAAACACTTTGGTGTTGTGTTGATGCTAAAAAGCGAGATGCAAAAACTATTTCCTGTGGTTCCTGTTCATTACTATAGCTATAAAGGAAAAGTTAACAATATTGAAAATTTCAAAAGCTTTATAAATTCTAATTGGAGACTTTTAAAGTTTGTTGAAAGAGACCAAAATCCAAGAATAATATACACAGAGATGAAACTTGAAAATGCAAAGAGAATGACATTGCCACTCAGTCTTTTTATAATTCTTGTATCCTCATTTATACTTTTTATTGTCATGCGAAGGGTAATAAACACTATGCATGCGGAAATTGGCACACTTTATTCCATGGGTTATACTCAGGAAGATGTGGTCAAAGTTTTCATGAGATTTCCACTTTATATTTGGTTTTTTGGTTCTGTTGCTGGCGTTTTGATAGGATTTTTTGAGGCATCTTCGTTTGCCCAGTTTTACAGGTCATACTTTACCTTACCAAAGATAAAAACAGTTTTACCTTGGCAGCATATATTTGTTGCAATGGTGCTACCAGCCATATTTATGTTTCTTTCAGGGTACCTTGCTCTTAAAAACTTTTTCAAGCTGACAATTGTAGAGATGCTTCATGGAATTGACGAAATAAAATTTGGCAAGCTTCCTACAATAAAGTTTTTTGATAGATTTGAATTTAAAACAAGGATTATGCTCAAATATGGCTGGAGACATATAGGAAGAGAGGTTATTTTGGCAGTTGGCATTATCTTTTCAACAATCCTTATGATGTATGGGATGACGGCAAAAGATTCAATCGTTGTTGCAATTGAAAGAACATATGAGAAGAATTTTAGGTACAACTATCTTTATCTATTGAATTCTGTGTCCACACACCCTGAGATTAAACTCCAAAGCGCAGCTGAGCCATACAACCTTTTGTCTTTTGACATTGAAGGGACAAAGCTGAGTATTATGATTTACGGTGTGAAAAGTCACTCAAACATGATAAAGCTCTATGATGATAAAGGGAATGAAATCTCTGTGTCAAGTGAACTTATCATAACCAAACCTCTTGCAAGCAAACTCGGTATTGGCGAAGGAGATGAGATTAAACTAAAGAATGAATTTACAGGCAAAGAATATACTTTAAAAGTAAAAAAAGTAGCTAACCTTCCAGTCGGAAACAATGGGTACATGGAACTTGAAAGTTTTAATAAGCTTTTTGGATATAGAAATGGAGAGTATATTGGGATATTCTCAAAAGAGAAGATGGATATTCCTGAGAACTTGTTTTTTGAGAGTTATACTAAATCTGAGCTTATAAATACAATAAAGGCCTCAGCTGACGACCTTTCAAAGACTATTGGAGTTATAGCGCTAATTGCCGCTATTCTTGCGCTTTTAATTGTGTATGTTCTGTCTACTTTAACTCTCAATGAAAATAAGAAAAACATAGGGATTTTAAAAATGCTTGGATACAAGGAAGGAAATATTTTTAAGATGATTCTTGGCTTTAATTATGTTTCCTTAGTAACAGGGTTCATTATAGGTGTGCCTCTTTCTAAATTGACAATGGATAGTCTTATAAGTAGAGCCACAAAAAATATCGATTTTGCTATGAGCATTGATTTGAGCGTAAATAGCATTTTATCAACATTTGCAGTGTTAACTGTAGTGTTCCTGCTTTCAAGACTTTTGGCAAGACAAAAAATAGCAAAGGTAATGCCTGTTGAGATATTAAGACAGCAGGTTGATTAAAGTCAAAAGGGCTGACTCAAAAGAGAAAAGCGCAGCCCTTTTTGCTATCTCTTCGTATGTATATCCAGAGTATTTCAAAATTAGCAGCTCTCTTTGTTCCTCAGGCAGTTTTTCAAGTGTCATTTTGACCTGAAGTATTTCAATGTCATCTTGTGGGGTTTGAGAGCAAAGCAGGTATTTTTCTCCCATAGAAATTCTCTTTTGCGATTTTAAGTAGTTTATTGCAAAGTTTTTTGCAACAGTAATAAGCCATCCTTGGATATTATCCTCGCGAGGGGGATTTTTAATGAGCTTGTAAAAAACTTCTTGTGCAATGTCTTCTGCCTCTTTTGAAGTCTTCAACATGAATGTCAAGTAATTTAGCACCTTTTGATAGTATTTAGAGTAAATCTGCTCCAAATCCAGCGACCCAAAACCCCCTTTGTTTTTCGCTTTCTAATATTATAAACAATTTAAAAACAGGATTTGTGACATGTTTTAAAATAGTATTAAGAGATTTTTTAAAATTTCTGCATGCTAGTTTAGGGTGTATTTGGTATACTGCAAACTAAATCAGGATAAAAAATATTAGGAGAATTTTTGTAAAAGGAGGGCGAGATAATTGTGAAGATAAGCAAATCCATAAAAGAAGCAATATTAAATGGAGCAAAAATTGTCAAGGAACATTTCAGTGGGGAAGATGTTTATAGTGCTTTGCCCGAATCAGACAGGTTTGAAATTGAGTTTTGCATAGAAATAGAAAAAAGTGGTTATTTCAATCTATATTTGAATTATAAAATAGAAAAGTACACAAAAGCTGTCTATCTTGTAGATATAGATGGATTATGTCATGGCGATATTAGATTGCATACTGAATTGGATGAAGTTTCAAAAATGAAGATTGGAAGAACCTTCTTAGAAAAAGGTCCGAAAAGAATCAAAATTTATGGTGGCTGGGGAGTAGCTCGCATATATGCAATTGAACTTGAAGAAGATAAGTTGCAAAATTACAGTGCTCCTTCATTTGATCTTTCAAACAAAAATGCATCTGATAAATGCAAAAAATTGATGGAATATTTTTCAAAAATTTATGACAAAGCAATTGTTGCAGGCCAGCACACAAACACAGCAGCAGGACCAGAAATTGCATATTTAGAATATCAAACAGGCAAAAAACCAGCTCTTCGTGGTTTTGATTTTCTAAGCTATACAAGACACACCATTACTAATAATATGACCTACGATGCAATGTTTGAAGTAATTTTAAATAAAGGCTCTGTTGAAGAAGCAATTAAATGGCATAAGGAGTTAGGAGGAATTGTGACATTTTGCTGGCATTGGTTTTCTCCAATAGGAGGCAATGATAAGACTTTTTATACAAAAAACACCGATTTTGATATTGAGGTTGGTCTTTGCCCTAATACTGAAGAAAACAAGCTGCTAATGGAGGATATATATGAAATTGGCAAGTGGCTAAAAATCATGGCAGATGCAGATGTGCCTGTTATTTTCAGACCTCTTCATGAAGCAGATGGCAGGTGGTTTTGGTGGGGAGCAAAAGGGTTTAATGCTTACAAAAGGCTTTACTATCTTTTATATGATGTATACACTAATTACTTTAAGCTAAACAATCTTATATGGGTTTGGAATGCACCACATCCTGATTGGAGAATAGAAAAGGACTGTTGATGATAAAATAAAAATGTACTGAAAGTGGAATATAAGAATGTACAAAATTGTACATTGATATGATATCCTTTCTCATTGTGAGGAGGGATATCAAATGAAGAACCTAACAGCACATTTAAACATGATAAGGGCGATGAAAATGAAACCTAACTTTTCAGAACTTGCAAGAATATATGGGATGGATAGAAGAACCGTGAAGAAATACTATGAAGGCTATGAAGGAA